>OGZV01000144.1_pt1 | contig 76330 bp, 79 predicted proteins | sample 1576861 | NCBI WGS metagenome assembly OGZV01 (sample SAMEA3541501, study PRJEB24748) | human gut metagenome | biome: human gut; feature: human-associated habitat; material: faeces | place: China | collected 2012
AGCCAGCCAGTGCCACTGCAATCGCGATAGCTGTCTTTTTCATTTTTTGCGCCTCGTTATCATCCAAAATTCGCCATGAAAGTCTCAAGAGAGAATCACGGTTAAATCCTTCACCGGGGGGCGTGGTCAAATATAAATCTACCGATATCTTCGGCTTAGGCCGAGCACCCCTGGCGATGTAAAGTCTACAACGTAGCTGAAAACTTACAAGTGTGAAGTCCGTCAGGCATATGAAAAAAAAAGTTCCGTATACCGATTATTTAACATTTTTTGAGCGAATTTTGTGCAATAAAATTAAGGAGAACCGCACCAGACAAGCCTTGCCGCAATTTTAAGGCCGGGAACTAAAATCCCATCTTGCGGTCAAAAAAAATTCCAGGAAAAATCTTAATTTCACTCAATGATACAAATTTGAGTGAATTTTTAGCCCAGAAAGTTGTCCTCTGCGGTAAGAATCCGATCGAACCGGACGCATAATGAACCCGATCGCATTCCCTTCTTCAGCGGCTTCAGTCAGTCGGAAATGTTCCTCTTCCGTCAATTCTTCCGGTAACCAGCCAATCACCACGCTGTAATTTCCTGTGCGTAACGCGCGAATCATCGACTCAACGGTATCGCAAGGCGGAAGTTGATTAATCTGCATGACCTTGGTCAGCGGAAGGCCTGCGGATTGAACCCACTCGCGACTCAGCTTTTGCTGAGGCGTGAGCCAAAGCTGCCAGCGCGATTGCTGACCGAGCTGTTGTAATAATGGCAGTAAAAGAAGTTGCGTTAACAAGGGCTGGTCTTCACGATAAACCACTTCACTGATAAGCCCTGTGGAAACACGCTCGACGGAATTCTGCGCGACATTGCCTGCAGCAGAAGAGAGAGAGGTTGCGCGATTTGCATAGCCTGAAGTGTGCATATTCATTCCAGCCCTGTAGTTACTGTATGGATATACAGTAACCCCTGTATGCCCAAAGATCAACCTCATTTTCGGAAAGCGACTCGCAAAATTCATTCAATCTTGATGCCCCTCGAAAAATCATCTTGCTCAACGACGATAAGTTGCCTATTTTCCTGCTAACGGATCCGCTAGTAAGAAATTTCGTTGTTAGCCTATGATTTTGAAGGGAAATATCATGAAAAAGATATCTTATGAACGGATTTATAAATCCCAGGAATACCTCTCTCCGTTGGGCGAGATTCATCATCGCGCGCTGTTTGGCGGTTACACCCTGGCAGTGGATGATGCGGTCTTTGCCATGGTGTCCGATGGCGAACTTTACCTTCGCGCGTGTGAAGAGAGTGCAAAATACTGTGTAAAAAATGCTTCCTCCTTCTTGACGTTGATGAAGCGAGGCCGCCCGGTACTGCTCAACTATTATCGTGTGGATGACGGATTATGGCAGGACAGGGAGCGGTTGCTTCAGCTCTCCTCGTTTGCACTCAGTGCGGCAAGGAAAGAGCGCTACCAGCGTCATCAACGAACCCGTCTTAAGGATCTGCCGAACCTGACCTTTCAGCTTGAAGTTTTGCTCTTTGAAGGCGGTATCACCAATGAAGAAACGCTGCGGGCGCTGGGCGCCAGAGCGAGCTGGCTGAAGATGCGGGCAAAGAATAAAGCACTCAGTATAAAAGTCCTCTTTGCGCTGGAAGGGGCTATCGAAGGGCTGCATGAGGCGGCGCTCCCGGCAGGTATCCGCCGGGAACTGACGGAGTGGTTTAATGCGCTGCCTGAGCCGCAGGAGAGTCGTTCCTCCAGGTAGCGATGTGCTGTTGCAGACGGCAAATTTCAGGCAGCAGAGCGATCAGCAGGCCTATCTGCTGAAGAACCAGCGGCGCTTTGCTGTCGTTTCCCGGGTCAAGATGCGCAATGCGTTGAGCCAGTTCATCCAGAGCCTGTCGAACGCGCGGTTCATCGGCCGGGCGGTGATGAAGCGCATCATCGACATAGCAGACGGCGTCATCGAGGAGGTTGAGAACCGCCGGGTTAGTGAGCTTTTCGCGGTGGGCCCCCAGCGTCGAAATATAGCTGGTGAAGGTATGGTTCAGGCAGAGCAGGCGGAACGCTGTCTCACGAATCTTAGCCGTGGCGCGCGGCTCCGTTGACATGTTAGAGACCACGGAGGCCAGTTCAGCATCACTGTTGTGCGCGTCGCGACGTGCTATCCGGTAAGCCAGACGGTTATCGCGGCCCTGGTGGTACTGCTCCAGAATTGCGTCAAGGTAACGACAGTTGGCATTCATCGCCCTGTCTACCACGCGCGGCAAATTGCGAAAACGCCAGTCCGGCCAGATAAAGCTGACCGCGGCCCAGGCAATCGCGCAGCCAATCAGCGTATCAATCACGCGTGGCAGGGCGACTTCAAACCCTTCACCCAGCAGATTAAAGCAGAGCAGCACCAGCAGCGTGATGAACATGGTGGCATGGGCGTACTGCACGTTGCGAAACGCGAAAAACAGCACGCCGGTGATCACGATCAGAATCAGTTGCCCTTCGACGGAAGGCACGAAATAAAGCACCGGCAGGCCGATTGCGACGCCGACCAGCGTGCCGATAATGCGCAGCGCAAGACGGTGTCGGGTGGCGTTATAGTTCGGCTGGCAGACGAACAGGCTGGTCAGCAGGATCCAGTAGCCATGATGCAGCCCGGTTATCTGGATAAAGGCATACCCCACGCACAGCACCAGCGACATTCTCACCGCGTGGCGGAAGAGAGCCGACTCCGGGGTAAAGTTGCGGCTCAGGCGTAGCCACATATCGCTAAAACTGTGCACGCTGTCATCAGCAAGCTGATTGTCGACCTCACTGCCCGGAAGCGCCATCGCCTGCTCGGACTCGATGGTCGCCAGCTGAGCATCAATTGCCCGCAGGTTGTTGAGCAGAAAGCCCAGCGCTTTGATGTGTTCCGGTGACGTTCCGCTGGCCTGAACGCGGTCGAGCGCTGCGTCCAGATGGCTAAATACGCGTTCAAAACGTGGGTCATGCTGATAGGGTGTGCGCAGCAGAATGGAGCGCGAGAGCTGCTGGCACGCCTGGGACTGCATGGAGAGCAGGCGCTGGAAGCGGAACATCACGTCGCTGTAGCGGAACTTCTCGCGCAGGGCGGCATACTGGACGTGCGAGGAGCTGGCGCGTTCATGAATGTCCTGGGCGGCAAAATAGTAGTGTAAGGTTCTTCGCGTTCCGCGCTGACCACGATCGCCGCGCAGACGGGTCAGCAGAGAGGCTTTTGTCTGGTTAAGGGTGGCGACCAGTTGACCATTTGCCAGCGCCAGATCGTAGAGCGGCGCCTGGCTTTCTTCCTCGATATCCGGGTCGAACAGCCGGGATTTCAGTTCAAGATAGTGGGCTAGCTGCTCAAAGCTGCGGGCAAGGTTGTCCTGCAGAGGACGAACAGGGAAGATCAGATGACCGGTTAAGGTCAGCAGGTTATACCAGATGGCGCCGAGCAACAGCAGAACCGGCTGCTGGTACCACTGGTCGTAGAGGGATGCGCCCAGCATGGTATAGATGGCGATCAGCAGGGCGCCAAAAGCGATAGTGGCATAGCGCTGCCCGAGGCCGCCCAGCAAAATAAACCCGCTGGTTGAGAGCGTCAGACCCAGGGCAAACAGCCAGGGCCAGGGGAAAAGTAACTCAACGGACGCTGACGCAATAAAAAAGCAGACGAGCGTGATGACCAGGTTGCGTAAACGCCCGGCCAGACGATCGTCCAGGTCCGCCAGCGCCCCGGCCACGACGCCCAGCGTGAGCGGGATGGTGAGCTTGACGTCATTCAGCCACCAGGGCAGGGCAACCGTGCCGCAAAGTGCGATAAATATCCTGACGTTATAAAGCCAGGTGCTGTTCCAGGTATAACGGCGAAGCAGTGGGCTTAGCATAAACGCGGCCAGTCCTTAGTTACTGAAAACGACGACGCGCATTGGCTTCACGCGCCGCCTGGGCCACTTCGACCGGAACAACCCTGCGCCCGACGGGCCAAAGAGCGATAGCGGCGATCTTAAAGTTCGCGATCCCCACCGGAATACCAATAATCGTGATGCACTGCGCAATACCCGCAAAAATATGCATGATGCAGAGCCACCAGCCGAAGAAAATCAGCCACAGAATGTTAAGCAGGGTACCCCCCGTATTCATCAGGGCGTTTTTGCTCTCCGGATTCAGCTCGTCAACGTGGATGGCTTCATTCCCGTAGGGGACGAAGGAGAGTTTTGTGATTTCCCAGCAGGAACGGGTCAGGGGGAGCGTGAAAATCAGGACGATGCTCACCAGCGTGGCAAAAAGCCAGGAAAGGGTGGTGGCAAAACCGCCCAGCACAAAATTCAACACATTCAGAACGGTACGCATAAACCCTCACTTCCTTTCGATAAAATTAACGCCCAATGATTGTAACGTTTTTTTAGGCTGGAGCACCTTAAAACTGGCAGTTACACTGTCAGGTAAATTATCTCTTCGTGGATTTGGCGGAACATGGAACTGAAAGCAACGTCGTTAGGCAAACGTCTGGCGCAACACCCTTACGACCGGGTGGTTCTCCTTAATGCCGGGGTAAAAGTCTCTGGAGAACGCCACGAATACCTTATTCCGTTTAATCAGCTTCTGGCTATCCACTGCAAACGCGGGCTGGTGTGGGGCGAACTCGAGTTCGTACTGCCTGACGATAAAGTCGTGCGTCTTCACGGCACCGAGTGGGCAGAAACCCAGCGTTTCCATCATCACCTGAACGCGCTCTGGCAGCAGTGGAGTCAGGATATGAGCGTGATTGCCGCCGGAGTGCTTCAAAAGGTGCTGGACGATATCGCGCAAAGCAACGCGCAGCATTCGTGGCTCACCCGTCAGCAGACCGCCGGGTTGCAGCAAAAGATCCGGCAGGCACTCTCGGCGCTGCCGTTATCCGTGGCGCGTCTTGAGGAGTTTGACAATTGTCGCGACGCCTGGCGCCAGTGCCAGGCCTGGCTGAATGATAAGGATAAAAGCCGACTCGCCCATAATCAGGCCTGGACGGACGCCATGCTCACCCAATACGCCGACTTTTTCAGTACGGTGGAGTCTTCTCCGCTTAATCCGGCTCAGGCGCGCGCGGTGGTCAACGGCGAGCAGTCGCTGCTGGTGCTGGCGGGGGCCGGTAGCGGTAAAACGTCGGTGCTGGTTGCGCGTGCCGGCTGGCTGCTGACGACCGGGGAAGCGGTCGCCGATCAAATTCTGCTTCTGGCCTTTGGCCGCAAGGCGGCCCAGGAGATGGACGAACGGATCCAGGAACGTCTGCATACCCGGGATATCACGGCCAGAACCTTCCATGCCCTTGCCCTGCATATTATTCAGCAGGGCAGTAAAAAAGTGCCTGCTATCAGTAAGCTGGAAAACGACGCGCAGGCGCGCCTGGCGCTGTTTATCAAAACGTGGCGCCAGCAGTGCAGTGAGAAAAAGGCGCAGGCGAAAGGGTGGCGCCAGTGGCTCGAGGAGGAGCTCAACTGGGACGTGCCGGAGGGCAGCTTCTGGCAGGATGACAAACTGGCGCGTCGGCTGGGTTCACGGCTTGACCGCTGGGTCAGCCTGATGCGAATGCACGGCGGAACGCAGGCAGAGATGATTGAAAGCGCGCCGGAGGCGATCCGCGATCTGTTTTCGAAGCGGGTCAAGCTGATGGCGCCGCTGCTGAAGGCCTGGAAAACCGCGCTGAAAGCGGAAAATGCCGTCGATTTTTCCGGCCTAATCCACCAGGCCATCATCATTCTGGAGAAGGGGCGCTTTGTCAGCCCGTGGAAACATATTCTGGTGGATGAGTTCCAGGACATCTCTCCGCAGCGCGCAGCCCTGCTTTCGGCGCTACGGGCGCAAAATAAGCATACTTCGCTGTTTGCGGTGGGTGACGACTGGCAGGCCATCTATCGCTTCAGCGGGGCGCAGCTTTCGCTGACGACCGCATTCCATCACTATTTTGGCGAAGGCGATCGCAGCGATCTGGACACCACCTACCGCTTCAATTCACGAATTGGTGAAATCGCCAACCGCTTTATCCAGCAGAACCCGCATCAGCTGGCAAAGCCGCTCAATAGCCTGCGGGCAGGGGATAAAAAAGCTGTGACCCTGCTGGCGGAAGACCAGCTGGAACCGCTGCTGGACAAGCTCAGCGGCTACGCGAAGCCTGATGAACGTATCCTGGTGCTGGCGCGATACCATCACCTCAAACCCGAGGCGCTGGAAAAGGCGGCCACCCGCTGGCCGAAGCTGCAGCTTGAATTTATGACGATTCACGCCAGCAAAGGGCAGCAGGCCGACTATGTGATTGTTATGGGGCTGAAAGAGGGGAGCGACGGTTTCCCGGCCCCGGCCCGCGAGTCGGTCATGGAGCAGGCCCTGCTGCCGGTGCCGGAAGACTTTCCGGATGCCGAAGAGCGGCGTTTGCTGTATGTGGCCATGACCCGCGCGCGCCATCGCGTCTGGCTGCTGTTCAATAAAGAGGAGCCATCCGTGTTTGTCGATATTTTGAAGAGTATTGATGTGCCGGTGGCGCGGAAGCCATAACGCCGCTGGGCAAGGATGGGTAGGCCGGGTAAGGCGTAGCCGCCACCCGGCAAAAAAAGCTACTTCAATCTCTCTGAAAGATAACGCTGATAGTCCGGAATAAGGATATCTACCGGCGAGTTAAACTGCGGCGATTCGATGATGAAATCCGCCGTCGAGAGGTTTGTCGCCACCGGAATATTCCACACCGTCGCCAGGCGCAGCAGGGCCTTGACGTCCGGGTCGTGCGGAACCGCGTTTAGCGGGTCCCAGAAGAAGATCAGCACATCAATCTTCCCTTCGGAAATCTGTGCGCCGACCTGCTGATCGCCGCCCATCGGGCCGCTCAGCATGGCGTTTACCTCCAGACCCGTTTCGCGCTGGATCAGGTTACCGGTGGTGCCGGTCGCCGACAGGGCGTGCTTTTCCAGCAAAGACTGATGGCGGCGAACCCAGTTAAGCAGCATTTGTTTACAGTGATCGTGCGCTACCAGAGCAATGTGTTTGCGTTCCGGGAGCGTGCGTGTTGTCAGTTCCATAATCATATCCATCAGGTTAACTGCCTACACGATGACGGGAACCGTCTGACGCTGCAAGAGAAAGGCGTAAAAAATGTGGCTTATGATGAAGGTTGTTGTTTTGCCCATTGTAAAAACCGGGCCCGCGTGTCGGCATCGGCCTGCTGGAACCAAAATTTAAGGCGCTGTTCCGTCAGGGCCTGGGACTGGGGGGGAATGACGTCCAGTTCAGAGACGCCGGAAAGCAGCGTACTGTCGTCGGCCATCATGGTGGCAAACTGAGGAAGCGACGCGCGTTTACCGGCTTTGTTATAGGTCTGCGTCGCGGCCTCGTAGTCCGGACCTTTCGGTGAAGTCGTCAGCGCCAGAATATCCAGCTTCGCCGGAATCGGCATCGCATCCCCGTCCAGCAGTTCAATGCGGGGAGACGCGTCGAAGGCCGCTGATTCCTTCTCCGTTTCAAGGCGTGGCAGGGTAATATTCACCTGACTGATTTGTCGGGTATTAAAGCTGACGATCAGCGGCGGGGAGATGTACATCCGTTGCTCGTGATTGGCCAGACCGATCGATTTTTCTACGCGGAATACCAGCTGATGCGGTCCGTTATCCAGCTCGATACTGTCCGCACCGCGCAATAACGAACTGGAGACCTTTTTTCCGTCCAGTACCAGAAGATCAATATCGGTAGAGAGCCGGAGCGTGGTCGCAAAAACGCAGACCGGCATCACTAATGCAATCAGAGCAGTGGCAATACCGGTTTTCATAGAAGGCTCCCGTCAGAAATCCTGTCGCCGCATTAATGTATCTAAATTTTTCGATAATCACGTTTACTAACATATAGACATATTTGGCCGTTTTGCCCTCATGCATCGGTATGGGATGGATGGTTGAGATGTGCGGTTTGGCGTACACTTTTAAAAAAGCCAGGAGAAAAACCATGAAAGAGAACGATATTGCCGAGATTCTGACATCCACGCGTACCATTGCGCTGGTGGGCGCGAGCGATAAACCCGATCGTCCCAGCTATCGGGTGATGAAATACCTTCTCGATCAGGGCTATCACGTCATCCCGGTCTCGCCAAAAGTGGCGGGGAAAACCTTACTGGGCCAGCAGGGTTATGCCACGCTCGCTGACGTGCCGGAAAAAATTGATATGGTCGATGTCTTCCGTAATTCCGAGGCGGCGTGGGAAGTGGCGCAGGACGCTATCGCCGTCGGGGCGAAAACGCTGTGGATGCAGCTGGGCGTGATTAACGAGCAGGCTGCCGTGCTGGCGCGGGATGCGGGGCTGAACGTCGTCATGGATCGCTGTCCGGCGATCGACATCCCCCGTCTGGGGCTGGCGAAGTAATAAAAAAAAGCCCGTTCATCGGGCTTTTTTTACACGCTTAGTTCCGCAGGCGCGGAGCCTGTAACTGTTTGCGGATAGTCTGAGCAAGTTCATCCATAGTGGGTTGCTCCGGATGCTCTTCCTGCAGCTCGCTGCTTAGCTGCGCTTCGGCAAGGTAGGTGTGGACGGGTTGCCCGTCGTCACCTTCCATCACCACATGGTACCAGGGTGCAGCGCGAAGCTCTGCGTTCACCGCCAGCTCGTCTGCTGACGGCTCATCAAGGGAATACTCCGGGTCGATATCCACGACCACACCCAAATACCCGAGCAAAGTGTGGCGGACCTGCTGGCCGATACCGAATTTGCTGGCAATCATAGTCACCTCCCGGGAAATACGACTTACACGTTATGTGCGGGCAATATTTCTCTTTTCAAGTTACATGACGCGACAGGCAAACCCTTTCAGATACAGTCCTTCCGGGTAGGTAGCAATCACGGGGTGATCGGCTGCCTGACGGAACTGCTCTATAAATTGTACATCACGGCCAGCATCTATTGCGGCATCAGCGATGATTTTCTGAAATAAATCTGTGGTCATCAGGCCGGAGCAGGAGAAGGTGAGCAAAACCCCGCCCGGGTTCAGCAACTGGATAGCCAGCATGTTGATATCTTTATATCCGCGGCAGGCGCCCATCAGCTGGCTTTTGTTCTCCACAAACTTTGGCGGATCCATCACGATGACGTCGAACTTCTCGCCCTGGTCGCGATATTTACGCAGCAGCTTGAAGACGTCGTCGCGTATAAATTCGGCTTTGCTCAAGTCCAGTTTGTTCAGCTCGACGTTCTGTTTTGCCACGTCCAGCGCTTCCTGCGAGGTATCCACGCTAACCACATGGGCACAGCCGCCCATCAGCGCCGAAACGGCAAACCCACCGGTGTAGGAGAAGCAGTTGAGCACGCGTTTGTCGGCAACGTACTGACGCGTCGCGAGGCGGCTGTCGCGCTGGTCAAGGTAGTAACCCGTTTTGTGCCCGCCCTGAATATCCACCAGCAGCTTCATGCCGTGCTCTTCAATCGGCAGCAGGGCAGGCGGCAGTTCACCCGTGACCGGCCCCTGAGTCAGCTCCATGCCTTCTTTTTTGCGCACCGCCACATCGCTGCGGTCGTAAATGGCGCACTGTGGGAACAGCGTTTGCAGCGCGCTAATCAGCGCAGCGCGCTGGTATTCCGCCCCGGCGCTCAGGAGCTGCAGCACCAGGAAGTTACCGAAGCGATCGATGGTCACGCCCGGCAGGCCGTCAGACTCACCGGCAATCAGGCGGTAGCTGTCCAGCCCGTCGCGTTTAGCCAGCCAGTCGCGCCACTGCTGCGCCTGCTGCAGACGACGCACGAAGAAGTCGATGTCGATGGTTTCGTCTTTATCGAAGGTCCAGACGCGCGCGCGGATCTGGGAGGCTGGCGAGTAGGCGCCTCGCGCTAACCATTTCCCCTGGTGGTCCACGATATCAATGGTTTCACCGAGGCTGGCTTTGCCTTCCATACGGGCAACCGCGCCGGAAAAGACCCAGGGATGACGGCGCAGTAAGGATTTCTCGCGCCCTTTGGCTAACACTAAACGTACACTCATAATTTGCTGTTCTGTCGATTTCAGGGAAATGGCGCGTAGAGTAGCACATTCAGCAAGGCGCAATCATCTGCGGATGCCGTTGAGCGTTTCGGCACAAAATCAAATCGCTTAAGCACATTACGGCACTGCGGCGGGATATACAGTGGGATTCCGGTTCAGCAAAGGAAATACCCATGAAAAAGCGCAGTGTCATCACAATAGCCGCTCTGACGGCAATGAGTTTTCAGGTTTTAGCCGCAACGCCTTTCAGCATGACCAGCCGGGATATTTCCGGCGACCGGCGGTTAGCGCCACAGCAGGTGTTTGAGGGATTTGGCTGCCACGGTGGTAACCAGTCCCCGCAGCTGGCGTGGACAAAGCCGCCCGCGGGTGCGAAAAGTTTTGCCATTACGGTCTATGACCCGGATGCGCCTACCGGCAGCGGCTGGTGGCACTGGACAGTAGCCAACATTCCCGTGAAGACAATGACGCTGCCCGCTGATGCCGGTAACCCAAATGGCGAAAAATTACCTGCTGGCGCTGTGCAGGGGCGTAATGATTTCGGTTATTCTGGATTCGGCGGCGCTTGTCCGCCCGCAGGCGATAAGCCTCACCGCTATCAGATGACCGTCTGGGCGCTGGACGTGGATACCCTGCCCATCGACAACAATGCGAGCGGCGCGCTGGTCGGCTTTATGCTCAATAGTCACGTTCTGGCAAAGGCTCAGTTAACCGCAACCTACAGCAGATAAGGATGAACCGGTGCAGGAGTTCCATTTTCGACATAAACATCTCACGGCGGGTGAAGTGAGTGCCAGCAAAATGCATCGCCTGCACCAGGTTAAGCTCTTTTTCCCGGCGATTTGCCATATCACTCACGGCAGTAAGGTGATTGTGCAGGACGATAACCGCCTGGTGGCCACCCGGGATGAACTCATCATTATCCCTGCCAATACGGCAATGGAGATCATCAATCAGCCTGCAAACGGTCTGTTTCACTCGGACTTGCTGATGTTATCGCCGGAAATCGTTGCCGAGTTTAAAGCGCATTACCTGAAATCCTGGCCGCGCACGACGCTGCATTCGCTCTGCGCTCCGCTGAGCGAGGGGCTGGCGTTTATGTGGGATAACCTGCTGCACGCCGTGCGTCAGGATTTACCGGAGGCGCTGCAAAAACATCAGGCCTTCGGTCTGTTGCTGGCATTGCTGCATGACGGCGTGGCAGGTCCGCTGCTTATCGAGCGAAGCAATAACCTGACCGAGCAGGTGCGACAGTTCATTATGCTGTCGCCCGCCAGAGCCTGGACCGCGCAGGACGTCGCCAGCCGTCTGGCCCTGAGCGTGCCGACGCTGCGAAGACGGTTACGCGAGGAGTCACAGAGTTTTCGTCAGATTGTCGAGGAGGTGAGGATGGCCGTGGCTTTGTCACAGTTACAGTCAACCCGATTACCGATCGGCGAAATCGCATTACAATGTGGGTATCTTTCCAGCTCTCGTTTCACCGCCCGTTTCCGGCAGCACTACGGCTGTTTGCCGAAAACGCTACGTTAAGGAGAAGAAGAATGTCTAAAGTCTGCACTATTGCCTGGGTACAAATGCTAACATTGATACAAACCAGTACTTTAAGGTGAAGTAAGTGACTAAGGCATACATCTATACAAGGGTATCAACATTACAGCAGATCGATGGGTTTGGTATTGACAGGCAAATCAATACGTTAATGGACTTCCTTGAGAATGCAGAACTACCAAAGGAACTTGGCTATCAGTTAGACCCGAAGAACTATGAAATTCTTGATTCTGATGAAGGGTTAAGTGGCTACAAAGGTCACAACTTCACAAAAGGGTCACTCGGAAAATTCAAAAGTCGAGTAGCCAACGGGGAGATAACATCAGGGTGTTTGTTAATAGAGTCCGTTGATAGGTTTTCCAGGAGACAAGGATATGATGCAATTGATGAATTTACATTCTTACTCAAGCGTAATATCGATATTATTGAAGTCGAAACGGAGCAAATTTTCAGCTACAGACTTGATCACAAGCTGACGCAGTTATCTACAAGCATTGAAAGGGCATATCAAGAAAGCAAACGCAAATCGAGATTGATCACCAAAAGCTGGGCAAACCTAAAACGCAAAGCCGTTGATGAGGGCATAGCACTAAAGCGTAATGTACCTTACTGGCTGGCTCTTGATGGAGATCATTATCGACTAAACACATCAGAAGCCGAACGCATCAGGACTATATTTAATGATTACGCTAACGGTAAAGGTGTTACCGCTATTGTTCGCGACTTAAATAAAGCCGGTGGTAAGTATGATGAGAAGGCATTCAGTACAAATTTTATAAATGTAATGCTCAGAGATAGGCGTTTAATTGGTTGGTTGACTGGAAAGCGTAAAAAAGATGAGACAATAGCGGATTGGAAATTACGGGAGATAAAGATTTATCCCGAAGTTATTGATGCAAATCTATTTGAATTAGTACAACGAAGAATTGATGCTAATGCTGTGACAAAAGAAGTACGATCTTCATCAAAACAAGTTTCATTATTCAACGGGGTAGCACGTTGTGGTATTTGCAATGAACCATTAGTGGGCCATTTTACCCAAAAGGGAAGTTATTTGCGTTGTTTAGGTAAACGTTCAAAATTGGGCACCTGCAATAGTAGTTTGATTCGGTATAAAGAGTGTGAGCTTGCAGTAATCAATTATGTTAAAAATATAGATTTTAAAGCAATATACGGTAACAATAAAAACAATACGCCTATGATAAATTTGCTACAACAAAGGATGTCGGTTGCTACGGCTGAAATAAATGGAATAGAATCATTGCTTTATACATCAGATAATAGCTCAGAAATTGTGGCGTTGACCAAGGCAAGACGCGAGAAGGTTAAAGAAAGAGATAAAATTAGTTACGAATTAACAGAGCTAATGCGTACTGTCGATGTCTGCGATGAAGATTTTATTTTAGATTTGGAATCAATTTGTGATCATAACAATGCTGAATTACGCGAAAAATTTAATGGTGTTTTAAAGAAAGTAATTAAATCAATAAAAATAATTCAGGATAATGGCAGTGATAATAAGATCTTTATTATTAAATTTGAGTATCATACTGACTACGCTATGCATTGTGTTGCATTAAATTTAGATGGTAGTCTGATTGGATATAGCTACATAGAAGACAAAGGTGAACTGTGCCTAAAATCATCCTGTATGGATGTTAATTTTAAAACAGGTGATATTACTACTAAGCATGTACCTGATTACATTGAGGCGTTGATTGTTAAATCAACACTGGAAAACATTGAGCAAGTATTAAATGAATTTGATGACAATTTAAATAAATTTGAAATTACATGAACTGTATAAAACTGTGTTGTGTTCTTGCAAAAATTTGAAATGTAATGTTTGGTTGTTAATGACGTGTTTTAAATTTGACCAAGATAATTATTAATAAAAATAAAATACAAATGAACTTTTAGCTGAGTAATAGATTACTTTAATCTATCAGTTGAAACATTAATAGCCAAGGGATAAATTATTTTGTTTGACTAAAGGCTGGTATCTTAGTTGACTCCATAACTACGTGCAAGGAATGCTGCTCTTGCGGCATAACATCTAAATGTGTCAATATAACGCCGTTAAAACATTTATTTGAGTTGTTTATGCTATATCGATTATACGTGATACAGAGCATTTTATCTTTCTTTATGTACTCGACAAGGATTAGGTTTACGATCATGTTGAATTATCATTCTAAAAGGGATTTTAAGTACTTGAGAGTTGTTGTAGGATAGTTAGTACTTGCATTGTTAACGGACAATTTATGGATCGTGTACTCAAAATAATTAACTTACTACTGCTCATTATTGTAGGGATTCTCTTACTTATCGGTGTAATGGTACTCATACAAGGTAGTAAGGTAGATTTAGGTAAAGCGGCTGACTGGTGGGCTGCATTGACTGCGGTAGGTACAGTGGCTACGTTTGCAGTTGCATTACTTGCCTACAATAAATGGATAGAGAATAAGAATAGAGAGCGTGCCTATGAAATTGTAGATGATTTGATCACTGTACAATATATTAAAATTTCTGATATTATGAATCAACTACATTTCAAGGTTGTTAATTTATCCTCGAAGTTGAATGGTGTTAACCATTGTTTAAAGGATGAAGTTTTAGATGATTTTATTAAATGCTTCACCGATTTAAACTCTGAACTACAAACCTTAGCTAAAAATACTCACTATAAGTTCTATGTTATAACAAAATATGGATATTTCCCATCAGTTCCTTACTTAGGGTGTCATGTGAATTTGATGAGAAAAATTGAAATGTTTGATAGTTGTCTAAAAACATACTATCAAAATATAGATTGCATTCGGATGAGTGAAATTGAATTCATCAGACAAAAGCACATTGAAATAATGAAAACTACTCTTCCTACAGTAATTGACCAATATAATAAATCCATAGAATATATCACTTTCATTTTGAGTTACAAGCAAAGTATTTTTGATTATCTGACTATAGTAAAACCAAATGAAGAGACACATCCGATTAAAATTACCATTTGGTGAAATAACTACTTAATACAAATAATTTAAGGATAAAAATGTTAGCAGAATTACTTCAGATCCTAAATCTATTACTCTCCTTATTCAAGTCTTTGACTCCTAAGCAGAAGGAACAGATTGTAGATGTATTCGTAGATTTATTTCAAAATATATTCAAATCTAAGAAAGATAACAAAGAATCAGATGTTGATAGTACTACGATTCAAGAAGCTGTCGATAATATAACTCAAGAACAATGGCAAGGTTCAGTAGTTGCCACAATGGCAATTTTACCATCTTCAATAAACGAGATTAACAAACGTAAATTTACTGCTGCTATGGTTGAATTGGTACAATCAGATGAGTTTCTTTCAGAGTTAAATGTCCGCATTAATAAAATTGATATCAAAGATGTAGATCTTTACACCGAACAATGTTCTCTTGAAATGAGGAGATTAATAGCAGAAATGATCAGAGATAAAAAATTATAAGTACTTTAGATCCATTGGGAAATGTATGGCATTGAACGGGAATTATAGAGTACCTAAGTACAAACAGATTTCAATTACAAAATAGATGGATTACAAGTGAATAAAATTAATAAAATTCTAATCCTTTCGGTAAGTACCTTATGCATTATTGGTACTTTAGTTTTGATTAAAGCCTTGTTTAATGATGGCGGAAAAATGATAACTGATTGGATGAGTGCCATAGCAAATACTGTAATGGCAGTAGCTGCGGTTTACGCTGCATTGCAGGCTAAGCGTTGGTTTTCAAATTTGTCATATACAACTGCTTTCAACAAGGCTGCTGAGTTTCTCGCCAAAATCGATCAAGAAAAGGATGAAATTGATGATGCATTCAGTGAAATATATGAGCTACAAGATTATATTTTTGCTGTAAATAGTGGTACTAAAAAAACTGATGATTCAGTAATAAGTGATTACGAACGTTTAGTAGATTATAATTTAGCTAAATGTAATAGTATGAAGAAGCATTTGCAGGAATATAATAATTTAAAGCGTTGGCCTATTTCAAGACTTCAAAGTAATTCAATCGAAGAATTGATAAAGTCTAAAGAATCAGTCTATTGCTCAATAACTGCAACATATGACTTGGCGAAACATTTTCTGCTTAGTTATAGAGGGGGGGCTGCTACTAATTCGGCTATTTATTATAATGATTTAAAAAAAGTGTTGATAACTTTGCATCATTCTAAAGGTCAATACGATAAATTATACAAAGAGTTTAACAATAATTCATTTTCAGACTATTTTTCAGCTAAGTGATGGTACGTTAGATACTTTTTCATACCTATAAATATCGGTAGATATTTATAGGGAGAGAATAAAAAATGAAATGAACTTAAATTATGTCCTATACTATAAGTGTAGTTAAAAATCCTGTTGGTGTACCCGTTAGTCGTGGGGTAATGATAAGAGCGTCATTATCCTTGGTATAATAAATTAAAACCTGATCCTATCGACAAGTAGATGGCAGATGAGTTGTTCAACAGAACGCAGTGCAAATGAAACCCGTGCAAATTTCCCGAGCGTAAATTCCAGACCCAAAAGACGAAGACGCAGGAGTTACGGCAATGTGGCACTATAAAGGAATCGGATAATACCCCGTAGATTCCCTTGATAGACATATAAGGCCAATCCTTACCAAATGGTATAAGGGAGTCTATTACTTCTAATAGATTCTGTGGCGAATTTATACAATATAGATCCGTCCAGAATTTGAGAAGTACTTAGACGCTTATAAGAGTTATTCATGCAGCTTTTATAAGAAGAGTAGTGATGAACTACGACCGTTGCAGAGAATGGCGATAGGAAGAAACAGGGCAACCCGCTTCCGCTTGAGTACAATATAGTTGTATTCAAAATTCGCTGTATGAAATGTTGATGAGTATCAGCGTCAAGAAATACAAACTAATTGTATATCTTGAATTTCTTCCCCCCTCAGTGGGGGATCGAAATGTATCAAAGAAATCCCGTCAAGGAGTAATGCTGTTAAAGCTAATCAGTACATAATAAATGTCCTATCAAAAAAAATAATATCCAATGAATTGATATTCGAGTTGAAGCGAACGCCGTGAGATTCAATCGAATGAAATTCCTGGCTCGCTTGTAAAGCGGGACAGTCAAAAAAAGCATTAAATGGAAGTATCAATTCAGTTAGATATCGTTAGGATTGAAGGGGATGATCTCTGCTTATAGCGACCTCTTGCTATGTTCTCCTGATTAATTGGGTTATGTACTATAGCGAGAACTTCCACCTTTCCCTACCTTGGGTAGGTTTGTTAACGGTGATTGGTGGAAGTACTAATTGTGCTAATTAACTTTGTTAATAATCATCACTACAGCACCAATGACATTGATACTTTTCATATCTTCAAAAGCGACTGCGATTGACGGATAATTGTCATTATCACTCAGTAAGCGTACTCCCTCCATGAGCACCTGTACTCTCTTAAACAAATAATTCCCGCTCTGTTTTAATACAACAAGTTTGTTATCGGTTAAATTTGTATCGTTAGTATCAATGAGTAGTACTGCACCCATAAGAAAAGTAGGGGTCATTACATCGGTATTAACCCTGATAGCACGCAGAGAATGTAAATCCGTCACATCAAGCAGTTGAGCATCAAGATTCAACATTTCATCAGCATGATCAATAAAAGGTACAAGTATGACATTTGAATCAGTGCTGCTCATGCTCGATTGCTGGCCTGTAGCCAGCCACTCAATAGATACATTGCCTGCTTTTGCCAGGAGTACCAAGTTATCCAATGTAGGGCTTGATGAACCGTGCATGTAGTTGTGAACAGTACTATAGCCAATACCCGCACGTTTTGAGAACTCTCTACCCGTTGTTCCAAGTGCTGCTATGACGTGCTTTAAGCGTTCACTGAACTCTTTAGTACTCTGCTTTTTATTGTTCATTCTATCGCCATTCAACTTAAGGAATTGTATTCCTAATTCGATTTGACTTGTTCATTTTATTGATCAATCATATTCATGATTAAGTAATGAGTGATCATAATGAAGAATCATAAACAAGAAGGATCTCAAAAAAAGGAATCAAATGCCAGTACTCGAAACTGGCATCGGGCCGATGTACTTGCAGCTATACGCAAAAAAGGTAGTTCGTTGGCTAAGTTGTCCCGAGACAACGGCTTGCATGAACGAACGCTATACAACGCCCTTGAGAGACATTGGCCTAAAGGTGAGAAGATCATTGCAGATTATATCGGGGTGACTCGAGAAGAAATCTGGCCTGAACGTTACAATAATAGTGAGGAATAAATTGTGGCATACGCAACATATACAGTGGTTTGTCCGCATTGTGGAAGTACTACGACAGTAAACACCGGAATTAAAAGCAGTGGTACAGGTGTAGGTTCGTGCGGGGCATGTAGAAAACTTGTCAGAGTAGAGGTTGACTCTCTCGGTAATATAAAGCGAGTATTAAAATAATAAGGTAAAATAAAAATGAAGAAACTACAGTTTTTTGTTTATATGGGATTTTGCTTAATCATGGCATTCATGATTTATAGTTATTTCAGTACATTCAATGAACCAGGGATGTCATTTTCTACAGTATTACTTGCATTAGTTACTTTAGCATTTTGGAGTATGGCTATGATCATCTCATTTTGGTGGTCAATTATAGCCATTACATCTATGCAAGTAAACTACCCCGCATTAATGCAAAAACTTCCCAAGTATTTTAATAACTTTCTTCTACCTATCATCATTGTCATTTTATTATTAATAGCGGGGCAGGCTAATGTATATATGATGAATGTACAAGGAAAGAATCTTGGCTTTACGATCGAAGATCAATTCTCTGAAGCGAAGAGTGCCGGGATCTTTAACAGAGAAAAGTGGATTGAGGTTAAAGCTAAGCAATATGAGTCAATGAAATTAGCCGATAAACAAGCCGCCGCTGTGACATTAGAAAAAAAGAACAAAGACTACATCGAAAGTAAGATTAATAGTCTCGACAAGAGTAGTGGTAAGTACTTAGTAGCTGAAAAGATCTACAAGCAACATGGTGTTTGGGTCGATGATTACATTGCTGTTCAAAAGAAGTCATGCTCACGTGAATACAATCGACTGTTAGCTGCTAATGCAGCGTCTGAGCAAGCCATTGAGTACTGGAATGAAACCTCTGATTCTTTAACCCGGTCGGGTGTTTCGCCATTTACAGGGGGGAGGAGTCCTACAACCGATCCTGACATCCAGAGAACCAACAATGATATTAAATTTGCCCGTTCTCAATTAGAAAATTGTGGTATAGCTCATCTTAACGAGATAGAACATCGTGTTACAGTACAAACTGATAATTGAAATGGATTCAGGATTATGTATTTCAAAGCGGTTGTTATAAGTTTAAGTTTGCTATTGTGTTTATCGGCCTCTGCTGATGAACTTAAGCAAAATATTGATAGCACATTACAAAAATGCAAGATGGATGCGGTTAGTACCATTGACTCACAGAATTGCTATATTAAAGCTACTACAGCGTGGGATACGGAGCTTGGGAATCAATATAAACTGCTAATGAAAGATCAGCCTGAAAATGTGCGTGCTGCCCTAAGAGATTCACAAAGGCAATGGATAAAATACAGAGATTCGTACAATAAAGGAATTGAGGCTTTTTATCAAAAAGAAGAAGGTACTATCTGGAGTTTGATTGCGGCTGAAAGCAAAAATCAATATTATCCGCGATAAAACATTAGATCTTTATCGACTCAGGAATAGTACAAATCTTGGTGGCTGATGTTAAAAGGTAGCGTAGGCTACCTTTTTTATTGCCATCGATGAGTCAGGGCTGGTGGAAAACCGCTATTAATAATTCTTGAAGTACTTTCATCACTCCATTCACACAGCAAAACGCCAAACATCACGTAATCTTCTGTTCCAGTATCAAAGTATTTGTGCATTAGGTCATGCAAAGTCTTTTCTGTTTGTGTGAAAGAAATCATTTGCTTAACTTAAGATGCCGCACAGTTCATTTCTTTCTTGATTCGGCTAATAGTGTTGGTACTTACACCGAAGTCAGCAGCTACAGAGCGAACACTTCCGCCAGATGCCAATGCCGCGAGGATTTCAGTACGCGGGATATGCCTACCATTTCCACGCCCAGCAATACGACCAGCAGCCTTAGCTGCTTCGTAACCCTCTCTTTGCCTGAGCAGCATCATTTCACGTTCCATTTGGCAAATTCCCGAAAGTAAAGTTAGAACCAGTTTACCAGTGGGTGAGTTATCTCCCGTCTTAATGCCTTCATGATGAAACTGTATCGCGACACCCCGTTTAGTCAAAGCATCTACAGTTGAGAGAAGGTCGGTTGTATTACGGGCAAGGCGGCTGATGTCATGCACATGCAAAGTATCGCCTTCGCGTAAGTACTCCATCATCGCTAAGAATGCTTCACGATTGGTATCTTTCGCACTTACTTTCTCAGTGAATACTTTTTCAAAGGTGATCCCCGTATCTGCTAATTGTCGCTCGCTGTTTTGTTGCAAGCTGGATACGCGAATATAAGCGATGTGTGCCATGTCAAAATCTCTATACTGTATCGATTTGTATGTTGCGATTTATTATAGAGTGTAGCGATGAAAAATCAAGGCAGATCGCTACACTTAATCAGGCTTTAGGAGGATGTGCGGTATGTAGCGATTAAGGATGCTAAATCGCTACATATGCGGTATATTAAAAGTTATTACATTGGTTGCGTACTCGTATGAAAATTAACTTTCAAATTATAATTTCGATTAATTTCTGTTGAAGCTGGAGGATATATGTTAGATGTACTTATGCGACATGCGGTTCAAACTTTTTTCCAGAAAGAGCGGGCTAATATTCTCAATGGAGTAGCCGAAAGAAATTTGTGTGCTCGTTTAGCTCTTTATATCGAATTGGAAATGGAGCGAATTGGCTTACAGGGATATTATGCTGATGTTGAATACAATAGGAAACAAAATGGAGCTGTAAAAACGATAATGGATGATGAGTACCAAATAATTAGAATCAATTGTGACCTCATCCTTCACAGTCGTGGTGAAATTATACAGAGAGATAATCTGATTGCAGTCGAAATGAAGAAAATTGAAAGGCCGCAATATGAAAAAGATAGTGACATCAATAGACTCCGGGCAATGACGAAAAAAAGTTATGATGATATATGGTCATTTGATGGAGAAACGCACCCAGAGCATGTATGTGGTTACGAATACGGATATTTCCTTGAAATTGATAACGTTAATAGGAGTTATAATGTTATCACTGTTGTTGAAGGTGAAGTAATTAATCAATCTAATTTCTTATTTTGAATGATAATTTTGGAAGGACTTTTTGTAAATCATTAATGAGGATAGAGTTAATATGCCTCCATCCTCATTATAAAAATCATAAAGCATCTTTTGCTAAACTATCATATAGGATTTTTGTCAGTTCAGACTCCAGATAATCATCACTCATTAGTTTAATAAAATGCTTTTGAGCTTCCTTCGTTTTTACGATAAATTTATCGCCACTCTCATTTAATTTTAAAACACCTGAAAGTACTTTATGTTTAGAAACGAAGCTAATTACAGAAGTGCAATCAATTTTCCCTAAAACAGGTGAATGTTTTGCAATTTTTGCCAATTTTCTTGCAGAAGATAATTCAGAAGAACTTTTTTGCAAATGGCTAATATCATCAATCATTCCTGAGTCTGCCAGTGAGGAAATTGCAAGGGTTGCTTGTTCTGATATTATTTCATGGAATTTCATTGCTACTTCTAATGTTCTATGATTCTTGACATAATATTGACCGTCTAATAGGAAAAGGTCAAAATTAAAATCTAACTTAAACACATTTTCTGTCAGTTCTTCAAGGATTCCTTGTTTATTCATTACAAAATTTACGAGGTTAGATGTATTTTTCAATACAGTCAGAGGTGTTTTGTTCTTGTAAAGCGATATTGTTTTACCATTGCCATAGATAATGAAGGCAATTGCTTTAACATCTTCAAAAGAGGGAGTGGGAATGTAATATTCTTGTGAGTTTGGCGGTAGTTTTGCTGCTGAATCCAATGCTGCAAACTCTTGTGGCTGTTTTTGGTAATCAAATTGATATAAAGCGTTTTTACGCTCATCAATATTTGAAAGCAATGGTAATGTTAAATCCGTATTGTCAATGACTTCACTCTTTAATCTTTCTACGAAACCAGTAGTAATGCTTTTTAGTGATGTAGGATCTACTTTGGAAATTTTGGGTATGTAGTTAGTCCCGTCATCTAATAAAAAAATCAAACGCGAACCAGTTATGTTCGAAATTATATTGATGACTTCACTTCTTAAATCAACTAAGTTCATTGTTTTTCCTTGCTATGAAAAATAGTTCATCGAAAAAGCTGTAATAAACATAATCACCCACGACTAAGTTATCTGTTGTAATGGCTATTAGATTTTTAGTTTCTCCATTTGATGCATGAGTAATGCTCACTTTGTATAATTTGTACCCAAAAAGAGCGAGCGTTGGATTGGCATAATACTTGTCGGTTTTAATGAAAATTAAGCCAATAACAATTATAAGAAGAAAGTAAGCGAAATTCTTTTGCGGATCATCGAAGCTAAAACCAATAAAAGGAACTATGTATGTCGCAAGAAATGTTAGGTTTTCATAGCTCTCACTTTGGCACTCAGTAATTTTAACAGAATCAAGTCCGTTATATTTTGTTATGTTTTTGAATCTTACGAAAAAATATACCCCTAATAATATAAGAGCAACACATATTAGAGGGACTATATTCGAAGATATGAGAGTTTTGAAACCGATGAAAGAACAATTACTACCAAAGCAGAATGGTACTTTGGCACTTAGTATCAAAACAAACACAAAAAGCATGATCAACGAAACAATGTACAGTCCTAACTTATTGAACTGTTCTGAAATTTTCATAATCATCCTCCTCTTTTGCGATGATATAGTAGCTTTTTCAACTTTACAAATATGATTACACTAACATAATGCTGTTTATATATACAGTATTATGTGTGGGTTTTGTAATCAAATCTGAGTTAGTAAACTACCTATACTAAAAACTCTAATGAGTGAGGTTAGGTGATGAAAAATACTGGTTGTATTTGTGTTAGATGCTGGGTTCACGGCATCGTTCAGGGCGTGGGTTTCCGCTACAGTACCCAGCGCGAAGCGATTGAGCTTGGGCTAACGGGATACGCGCGCAACATGGATGACGGCAGCGTTGAGGTGGTCGCCTGCGGCGAAGCGGAGCAGGTCGACAAGCTGGTGGCGTGGCTGAAAGCGGGTGGGCCGCGCAGCGCGCGGGTTGATAAGGTCTTAACGGAACCCCATCAACCGGGGCGCGAATACGTCAACTTCGGTATTCGGTATTAAATACACTTCACCGGCTTAGGCAGGCCGGCAATTTTGGTGGCCTGTTTTGCCGGGCCCTTCGGGAACAGGCGATAGAGATAGCGGCTGTTGCCTTTCTCTTCACCGAACTTATTGGCCATCGCCTTGACCAGCATGCGGATGGCCGGAGAGGTGTTGAACTCGAGATAAAACTCGCGCACAAAACGCACCACTTCCCAGTGTTCGGGGGAAAGAGTAATCCCTTCGTTTTCCGCAATTTTCTCCGCCAGCGGTTCGCTCCAGAGCGTTGTATCTTTCAGATAGCCTTCGCTATCGGTCTCAATTTCCTGGCCTGCAAAAATGAACATAATCTTCTGTCGTAGGTGAAAAATCGGCGACAGTGTAGCAAAAAAGCGGGCTCAGGATAAACCGTGACCTACAGGAGCAGCTGAAGCAGGTTGTTGGCATTGAGCTTCTTCAGCGCGTTGCATTTATGGGTTGAAACCTGTTTCTCCGACATGTGCGTCACGATGGCAATGTGGCGGACCGGCAACCCGGTCAGCATCAGATCGAGCACGTTGAATTCAGGAACGGTCAGGCAGCAGTCCAGGCTTCGAACGCGACGGGGCTCTTTTGCCAGCAAATACGCCGCATCGGCAACGGCGATCCTGTCGTCGATGATATAAAGCGTTAGCGTACTGAAACGCTTGCGTAAATGCGTCGCCAGCGCCCACCCCTTTTCGTTGCAGACCAGATAAAGACTGCCTTTCCAGCGGGCGGCTTCCAGCCTGAGCAAAATATTGATCAGCGCCTGATGCGTCGCCGCCACGGAAAAACGGCAGCGGACGACAATCACGCGGCGGGTAAGCAGCGTTGGCTGCCATTGTACAGTATCGCTCTGGACCTCTAACTGAACGCCCCGACGCAGCAGCGCATAGCGCAGTCCTTCGGCGTAAAATCGATTATTGTCGAGAATGACGTAACTCACGGTGACCTCGTTATAACGTGCTGGGCGTATAGATGACGCGCAGCGTGCCGGTATAGTCGCCCGCGTTTTTGCTGCTGGCGGCGAACGCGGGGGTTTTCAGGATAATTGGCGCAGGAATGCACAGTACGCTCTCGCGTCCGCCGGGCAGCACGACCTGACGCAGATACTGCGGATCGTTAGTGCCTTGCCAGACTACGGTTTTACCGTTCGCGACGGTTTCGGTTGCGCCTGTGACGGGATGGGTAACGAAGACCTGATAGTCGAGACGGTCCCGCGCATCCGTCTGGCTTCCACCGCGCCGCCGGATAGAAAACGCGCCTTCGGCACGTCCCGCTGAGGGAAGCCCGTCATCTTCAAAACGAAGATAGGCGCGGGTGCTGCTGCTGTTTTTGCCGTCGTACAGGCACATATCCAGCGTGTTTTCCCCCTTGATCTCGCTGCCCCCGGGTCGCCCCGGGAAGTTGGTCAGGTTGAGGTTAACGATGGGCGTGGAGTGCGGAAAGGCTGGCAGGTAAATCTGCTGGTTTCCCGGGTCGACCACCTCAATGCGAATATTTGCCTGCCATTTGGCGAGGGTGAGATAGCCAGGACAGCCGACATTCACGTCATTGAAGTTGCCGCCGCAGTCGGCGCTTCCCCACTGGCGCAGGTTCTGCTTCAGCGTGGCGGTCCAGATCCCCGGCAGGGCGAGCTTATCCAGTTCGCTTTTCACGATATAGAAATCGAAGTAGGGCTCTCTGTTCCAGCTAGCAATTTCCGCCGTCCCTCCCGTGACAAAGCTGGCAAAGGTGAACACTTTATTGTTGATAAACATGTAGTGATCGCCATAAACCTTGATATTCACCGTCTTGCCGGTAAGGGAATGGGTAAACGCTAAATTGATGGCATAAGGCGCGGCCGGGTTCGCCGAGAACCAGACCGGTGAGTTCATGCAGGCGCCATTCGTGGTATCGGTACGGGACTGACAGGTCAGGGTATTGCGCCCCCACTTTTGCGGATCGGCGGCATCAAAGCCGCCCGATTCATGAAACCAGATGTCAAAACGCGCGGGCGGCGCGGTGCGATCGAAGCTGATCCCTACGCTGGTATTTCGTCCTGCGGGAGAGCCTGCCAGCGTCTGGCTGGCCCACAGGCTTAAGAACAGTAAAATAAAGAGGCACTTAATCACATCATTTCCCTTTAGTGAGGCTATCGGTGTTCATGGCAGTCGGTCCAGCAGGGACCGACCGTCCTGCCAGCATCAGCTGTGCCTGCTGCTGGACGGCATCCGGCAGGGCGGAGAAGGTTAACTCCTTACAGGGGATCGACCCGACGTAACGCACCACGTCGCGCATACTCTTCACGTTCAGCGCACACTGATAAAACTGCTGCTGACGCACCAGGTAGAGGTTATGCAGCAGGGCGTCGCTTTGGGCGCTAAACCCGCCGTTGCCAAGGTCGCTCCAGCCGTTCACGTTCAGCGGCACGCCGCCGATAAACGGCGAATGACGCTCGTCGGTTAACTGGCCGAGCCAGGTGTAGCTTGCGGTGGTTTGCACGTCCCGGCGCAGCAGTTTGCCAGGCACCATAAACAGCGTTCTGCTGCCCGATCCTTGCGTGATTTCACTGCTGGCTCCTCGTGAGACATCCAGCGATTCGTTAACCGTCAACGTTGTCTGCTGATAGCCCGGCACCGCGAAGAGGGCGCGGCTATTGCCTGGAATATCGGCACTGCCGCCGTTATCCAGCGACACGGCGACGCGCGGATCCTGAGCATCTTCCGGCGTGGTCACGTTCACCGCGACGGCGGAAGCAGGGCGACCGTCGCTCCAGCGGCCCAGCCACAGGCCAGAGCGGGACAGCGCAAACGTCGAGCTGTAGTTGCCGCTGCTGCTCAGCGTATGGCGACGATCCTGACGATCCCAGGCGTCGCTGACGGTCAGACTCCCGTTGCCATATCGTCCGCCCTGGCGCGTATAGGCTGAGGTATTCAGCGAGTCGCTGTTAATGCCCGACGCGCTGAGGCCGTACTCATTTTCGCCGCGGGCATCGGCATACCAGTTATGCGCCACGTTGTAGCTCATCTGATTTTTTTCACGTTGCTGGTGCTGCCATGTCGCGCCCAGAGAGGTGTAGCTTGACGCATCGCCCTGGCGGTTATGCGCCATGGACAGGCTCACGCTCAGGTAGCCGCCTTTATCCCTGCCTTCGCGGGCGTCATCGTTACGCATGAACAGGTTAATGCTGCTGTTAATGTTCAGGCCATGGGTGCTGAAGGCATTGCTCAGGCCAGCCTGCCAGGCCCGCGTGCGCGAGCGGGTCATATAGACCGATTCCCACGGCAAACCCGCATCGTGGCGATCGTCACTGTCCGGCAGCTCCCGGCGTGAAACGTACCGGCCTTCGTTGCGGTTATCCGAATACCCCAGGCTCGCATACCAGGCGCCGACCGGGACGGAGAACATCACCGAGAGGGTGCGATAACAGCCGTTCACGGTGTCAAATCCCGCGTTTTGGGTGTTGCAGTTTTCAGCGGATAACGCGTTGCGATAGACGCTCAAAGAAAAACCGTCGTTGTAGCTGATTTGCTGAATATTGCCGCGCTGTCCTTGGCTGCCGTAGAGGTAGCTAAACCGGGTACTCAGCACGCCATCGATCGGGCCCGCGTTGAAGCCCCGGCTCCAGTCGATCGCGTTTTCCAGAAAACGCTGGTTTTTCTTGAACGTTGCGCCGCTGGTCAGCGCCAGCGTCGGGGTGACGGGCAGACGAACGCCCGCCTGCGCTACCGCGCGGCGCTCTTCGTTTTGATCGCTGTTGTCGGTTTCGCCCGCCTGCAGGAACCACTCGACGCGGTCGAATGGCGTAATGCCGGTTCGGGTAAACGGCACCTGCTCGGTGCGCGTCAGCCGGTTATTTTCATAGATGGAGAGCGTCACGGTGTAGCTCCCGTCCGGGAACGATCGCGTGTCCAGGGTTTGCGCCCCGGCATTCAGATAGAAGCTCGCCAGCAGCTGATTGCCCCGGCGGGCGTCGATACGCGCGTCATGGGAAAGCAGCACGGTAACAGGGGTTCCCTTCGACTGCTGAACCGGGTTCATCCACGCCCGTGTTGAACCCGTGCGCAGGCCGCGAATTTTGCCCAGCGGCAGCTGGCTGAGGGTGATATTTCCGCCAGCGTTACTGAACAGATCGCGGGTATCCATCTCGCCTAACTGAACATAGTACTGACGCAGGATATCCTGGCGGAACCAGGCGTTGTTGACGGTGACCTCCTGCTGCTGCTGGTGCCGTGAACGCTGCCCCAGCCAGGTCCAGTCGAGATTCACATAGCCGTCCTGGGTGAGCGCCAGCGCGCCGTTGCCCTGCACGGTGGCCGACTGATAATCCCTGTCGGCAACGAAGTTAAGGTTTTGTTGATGGATCAGCGCATTTTCGGTGCCGTGCGTGGGCTGATACCATGCGTTCTCTGCCGTCTGCTTAGGCAGAAATTTCTTGTCCAGGAACAGGTTAATGCGGGCGTTATTCTCGTCATAAATAATGGCCGCGCGATCGGTATCGATGTAATCGCAGCCCGCTGCGGAGCCGTTGCTGCTGCAGGCCAGGTTGCCGTTACGGGCAAGCGGAACGGCCAGCGCGGCAGAGACGGTGGCAACGAGGGATGGGGCGTCATTAAACCGCCGTTTGATGGCCGCTACCACGTTCTCAGGTGCGACAAAGCTCACCGTTTCAAGCGTGATATCCGTTTCAAAAAGGCCCAGCGATTCGCCGTAGAGGTTCACCTCTGTCCACAGGCGCTGCGTCTTTGCCAGATCTTCAAAACCTGGTGGGACGGCCAGCCCGGCGCAGGCGAGTTGGATGGAAGCGGGTAACAAAGCAACAAAGAGGAGAGTATTTCTGTGAAACGCCATGAACGAGCCTCGACATCATCCTGACGTCAGAGGGTGGGCACCCTCTGACGTTATTCCTTAGGTGCTGTGGTGTTACGCACCGCCTTCCGTGGTCGTCGCCTGCGTCAGCATCAGGCTGACAACGCCGCTGTACTGACCGGTTTTCAGAATGCCTTTGGTGGTCTGGGAAATGGTCAGCGGCAGTACCGCAGAACCGTTTTCAATGCTCCCCGGGAACAGTTCGGTACCGGTGTATTCAACATCTGCGGTAGAGAGGGTTTTATCGCCCAGCTTCACCGTCATAGGGATGGTTTCAGCACCGTCGGCATTCGCCAGCTTCGCGGCGCTCACCAGACGGACTTTCACGTTGCTGGTGGCGGAGTTAGACCACACCTTGGTATTCAGACGGTAGCTTTCCAGACCGCGGCCAGGCAGGTACTGCATATCGATGCTTGCCGGCAGCGGCGTGTTATCGGCCTGAGTCATATCCAGCTGTGAATCAACGCTGGCGTTGACGGTAATATCTTTTTGAATCGCCAGCGCGCTAACGGACGTGGTCATCGCGGCAACAATCATCAGAGGTTTAAAGTACTTACGCATTGATATCTCCATATTTACAAATGAGCACCCTGGCTCTTTAATCAAACCCTGTGGGGTTTTTACGGTGACGTCGTGTTATTGCACGACGGGTAAATCAGCTTCTTCAGCGCTTTTATTCAGCCAGTTGAAGTAGCGGAATTTATATTTCTGGCCTTGTACCTTCGTGAGCGTTTTTAATTTCCGTTCGGTGTCCGGATAAATCGTCGCGTCTTCTTTAATCCATCTACACGATGAATCCGCATCACAAACACCGATCTCCCTGAGCGGCACGCGCAACGTGCCGTTGTTTTTTAACGTTCCCCTGAGAGGGTCAATCGTCAGTGAAACCACGCTTTTTTCCGGTGCGAGATGGATCAGGGCGCCCCAGATCACATTGACGCCCAGTCTTGCCGTCGCCGCAGGGCTTTCTGCCTTGCCCGGAATAATGCTGTCAGGCTGCTTTACGCCTTCAAAATAGACGCGCCAGGTCGTCTCTTTTTCCGGTGGTGCAAGCGATACCAGGCGAACCACGCGCATTGCGCCTGCCGCAAGGGCGAATTTTTCCGGTGTGACAACAACGCCACCTTCTTTCCACGAGGCCACATCAATCTCTTTTTCCTGGGGCGTGCCGGGATTAAGAATTTTCTTTTGCCTCACTCGAATGAACTGAATATCATCCGTTTTTGACGCCACCTTAATTTGCGCCGCACCGGACTTATCCACGTTAAGTTCCATGGGATACACGCTCATATTGGCCAGTGCCATTTCTGAGAAAAATGGCAATGACAGCGCGGCGATATAAAAGGCAGTTGTCTTATTCACACTATTTTTCTGTTTCACTTTCTGTCCGCCTGCGTTGAGTTCATTCCCGGCGCATTCACAACGGGACACCCTCTGCTAACGTATTGCTTCAGGGCAGGGAAACTTTAACCAGAACAGCGGTTTGTGAAAATTTGTATTAATTAACTCGTTATATACAGTTTTTTATCCTGCTTTCCTGGCTTTAAGGTTGTATAGTTAAGCGAAAATACCGCGACCCGGGATGGGGAGAAAACTCCTTCTGATGAAAAAACAATCAGTTCAGGAGGCGATTTTCTTGTCGTTGTATCAGGGATTAAAAAGCATGCGGTAACAGCCGAGAATAAAAGATGTTTTTTATATGCAATAATTCGTTGTTATTCGATCCTGAAGCACATGCAATAAGTATTGTTGGGCAACCCGAGTCTGTATTAACGCTTTCGGCTCCGGCCGTTCGTCTTTTACAGGAGTTTATTCGTCATAAAGGGCGCGACCTGAGCCGGGAAGAGTTGATCACTCGCGTGTGGGAGGAGTTCGGCTTTACGCCGTCGGGAAATAACCTCAATAAGGCGGTAAGTGAATTACGCAAAAGCTTCCACGCCCTGGGCGACAGCCACGACTATATCGTGACCGTGCCCCGGTTTGGATTCCGCTTTGACGCCGACGTTATTTTTAAGCCCGCAGAGAGCGTTACGCCCGAAGTATCTCAGCCGTCCGTTGAGCAGCCGTCAGGATATAAGCGTTTATCCAAAAAGTGGTGGCTGATTTTAGCGGTATTAACGACGTCAGTCGTGGGGTTTAGCCTGTTTTTTAGCCGACAGCTTGAGATAACCGTACCCGCAACACTCAAACCCGTTAAGGAAAAAATAGCTGGCTGTCGGCTCTGGGTGATCAACGATCATGGCCGACCGCTGGTGTTATCAAAATTGTCCGAGCTGCTGAAGAAAAATAACGTCGCGTGCGAGCGCGAGGAGTACAACATTTATTATTTCAGCGCCCGCTTTTCGCTTGCCGCCGCCGATGAGGTTTTCATCGGCGCCTGCCCGGTGAGTGAAGCCAGCCTGTGTAAAACTATTCGCTATAAAAGCGGGGCGGAAGAATGAAAAACAAACTTCTGTTCGGACTGGGTGGCGCAGTCGTTGGCGGGGCGTTTGCGCTCTTTATCTACACCGGCGGAGCCTATAAGCGCGATGCGCTGGCCTGCAGCACCGAGTTTAATTTTACGCGCAATCAAGGAAAGGCAAATGAAGTGAAGGTCAATGCTGTTGCCCAGTTCTATTTTCATCGTAACGGCACCGGCCTGACCACCTACAAAGGCGCTGCAAAGGCTGAAGGTAAGAGCCTGATCGTTGACAGGGACGTGGATTTTACGTGGGAGCGACGGGACGATGATAAGGTAATTGTCCTGAGCTACACCAAGACCTGGCGTCGACACAATGACAACACCCCTGATGCCCAGTGGGGAAGCTTTGCCAGCCCGACCGCACGCTACTATCTCACGATCTCTGAACTCTCGCCTTCCGTATGGCTGATTCAGGACCGGCGTTACCCCACCTATATTTGCCGGGGTGATTAAGGCATAAAAAAAGGAGAATGCCGGGGGCATTCTCCTTTATGTTTCAGCAGGTCAGCTTAATCGCGGCTGGCGAAGCCCAGGATGCTCAGCAGGCTGACGAAGATGTTGTACAGCGACACATACAGGCTCACGGTGGCGCGGATATAGTTCGTCTCACCGCCGCGAATGATGTTGCTGGTTTCAAACAGGATCGCGCCGGAAGAGATCAGAATAAATACGGCGCTGATCGCCAGGTGCAGAGCAGGCAGCTGCAGGAAGATGTTGGCCACCATACCCACCAGCACCACCACAACACCCGCCATCAGCATGCCGCCGAGGAAGGACATGTCCTTACGCGTGGTCAGCACGTAGGCCGAGCAGCAGAAGAACACCAGCGCGGTGCCGCCCAGCGCCATACCAATCACATCGCCCATTCCGGCGGACAGATACGCGTTCAGGATTGGCCCCAGGATGTAGCCCAGGAAGCCGGTGAAGGCAAACGCGGACAGAATACCGACCGGTTTGTCAGCGGTTTTGTAGGTCAGGAACATCAAACCATACATACCCACCAGGGTCAGGATCAGCCCCGGATACGGCAGCATCAGCACGGTGCTGGCGGTGGCGGTGATCGCCGAAAACGCCAGCGTCAGGCTGAGCATGAAATAGGTATTGCGCAGCACCTTGTGGGTGCTGAGTAGCGATGTGCGGTCGCGTGAGGAAGTAATTATACGATCCATGAGTCACTCTCTTATGACAGATGTAATTAACGGAAAGAATAGGAAACGGCGCGTCACTCTCAAAGTGGTTTTACCCATCTTTACTCAGCAGGTTAGCGCGGGACCTGGTTGTTTCTTCTGCATAAATACGTTTCACCAGTATGAACAGCGGTTTGACGCGATTAATCAGATCAACCTCTTATAGGTTACTGAAAATTATTGCGTTATTACCATAAGGCCGCTAAGAGTTATTTCCGGATCGTCACAAAAACAGACAATAAGGCGAAGGACATGAAACCACAAACACGCACGCGCTTTACGCTCTCTTTACTTACCGCCGGGATCCTGTGCGCCAGCACGACAACCTGGGCGGCTAACGTGCCGGCAGGAACCGCGCTGGCCGATAAACAGGAACTGGTCAGGAATAATGGCAGTGAACCGGCTTCGCTCGACCCGCATAAAGTCGAAAGCGACATCGAATTCAATATTATCAGTGATTTATTCGAAGGTCTGGTGAGCGTTTCCCCGTCGGGTGACGTCCAGCCACGGCTGGCGGAAAAATGGGAGAACAAGGACAACACCGTCTGGACGTTCCATCTGCGTCCGGGCATCACCTGGAGCGACGGCACGGCGATTACCGCAGAGGATGTGGTCTGGAGCTGGCAGCGCCTGATTGACCCGAAAACGGCGTCACCATACGCGAGCTATCCGGGCAACATGCATATCGCCAACGCGGCCGATATCGCTCAGGGGAAAAAATCCCCCGACACGCTGGGCGTGAAAGCCATTAACGACACCACGCTGGAAGTGACGCTCACCCAGCCAAACGCGGCGTTCCTCGCCATGCTGGCGCACCCGTCGCTTGTGCCGGTGGATAAAGTGCTGATTGGCCGCTTTGGCGAAAAGTGGACCAAGCCTGAGCACTTCGTCAGCAGCGGGGCGTATAAACTGTCGCAGTGGGTGGTCAACGAACGCATCGTGGCGGAGCGCAACCCGCGCTACTGGGATAACGCGCACACCGTGATTAACAAGGTGACCTACCTGCCCATCACCTCGGAGGCCTCCGATGTGAACCGCTATAAAGCGGGCGAAATTGATATTGTCTACACGGTGCCGATCAACCAGTTTGCCCAGCTCAAGAAAACCCTGGGCAGCCAGCTGGATGTTTCTCCGCAGCTGGCGACCTATTACTACGAATTCAATACCACCCGGCCGCCGTTCAACGACGCGCGGGTGCGTAAGGCGCTGAACATGGCGCTCGATAAAGACATCATTGCCGGAAAAGTATTAGGGCAGGGGCAGCGCCCGGCGTGGCTCATCAGCCAGCCGGACATCGGCGGCGTAAAGCTCCAGAACCCGGATTACGCCAGCTGGCCGCTGGACAAGCGCATCGCCGAGGCGAAAAAACTGCTGAACGAGGCCGGATATAACGAAAGCCATCCCCTGAGCTTCAACCTGCTCTATAACACTTCTGAATCGCACCAGCGCATCGCGATTGCCGCCAGCTCCATGTGGAAGAAAAACCTCGGCGTGGACGCGAAGCTGCAAAATCAGGAGTGGAAAACCATGCTGGATACCATGCACACCCACAACTTTGACGCGGTGCGTTACGCCTGGATTGCCGACTACGACGACGCGGCGACGTTCCTGAACAACTTCCGCACCGGCGACAGCGAAAACACCAGCCAGTACAGCAATCCGGAATACGACCAGGCGCTGGTGAATGCCGCAAAAGCCAAAACAACGGAAGAGCGAGGTAAGTTCTACCAGCAGGCGGAAGATCTGCTGGGACGCGATGTGCCGGCCATTCCGGTGTATCACTACGTCCGTACGCACCTGGTGAAACCGTGGGTGGGCGGATTTACGCCGGATAAGCTGGGGTACTATTACACGAAAGACATGTACATCAAAAAACACTAGGCCTGTGCTGATAAAATCGTCGATGTGTTGTCAGTTCAACCGATTAAACACGTTTTGACTATTTTTACAGCGAACGATTGCTGGCACTCTTTACAGCACGCGGTGAGGTGTTTATAGTTCGCCTCACTCAGGAAGTGTGGCCGAGCGGTTGAAGGCACCGGTCTTGAAAACCGGCGACCCGAAAGGGTTCCAGAGTTCGAATCTCTGCGCTTCCGCCATTTTTATGGCAAAATCAATAACTTACAAAATGTTTTTGATTCTGTCATGCATAAAGTAATGCATTAGAAGCCCGTGTAAAACGGGCTTTTTCTGTATCTAAAATCCGTGTTTTTCATCAAAAATTTATCCAGTCTTAAGCCCTTCCAGCGCAACTAAATCCTTTAAAAGCAGTAATCTGATAACAGAAAACCTGCAGTCCATTTTGTAATACTCGCCAATCTTAAGAACCTACCTGCATGAGATGCTTAGCTGCACGACGTGAATACTGGACAACTTATTGTTCTGTCAGTTAAAACAACTAAAAATGGTAAAAACGGATAGCACAGTAATGAAACGAAGCGAACTCAGGAAAGTACTGGAAGAATGGTTTGATGTTGAACGGTATGAAGCGATAAAGGAACTCACCCTACAGCAATTCTATGTTGAGGTTGAGCGGCGTATATTGGCCTACAATATGCTGATACGTCGGGACACGTTACCGCCTCTGAGCAGAGCCTTATTGGATGATTACAGCTATAAGATCCTCCGAGGCGAAATTTTGTTTAGCGGCGACACATCCACGCAGGGAGATGGGCTTGCCAGAACCTATGCAGTGGTCCCCGTAACCCGGAGCAACGCACAATTATATGCGAAAAGTTTGACACTGATTGGAACCCATCCTGAGACATCCCAGATAAGTCAGTCTGAATACATGTCGGAGTATCTGAAGGAATCCGGTATCAAAAGTCTGTCCTCAATTACCGTCGATATCTTCCTGCAAGAGGCTTCAACCGAAGACATCATCGAACACCTGAAAGTGCTCATTCCCCAATGGAAGAAACAGCTAAAAATGAACGATCCGGCTGTTAGGAAGTATCGCTTTGGCAAAAGCACGTTGAGAAAAATCATCGACTACCGACTCATCCCGATGATGGATCTGATTTTTTGGGGGGCAGATAATAATGATACCAAAATCTCACTTTCATTGATGTCATCGCTGCTGCATGAGAACAGCGAGAAGGACAGGGATGAGGGAATGCTTAAGGTGACTGACTATCCGCTGGCTATGGCGTTGCTGACAGACGAGAACTATCTGAAATCGTTTGAAGATTACATGATGGAAAACAATGTCTTAAAAGACACAAAGATTGTAGATCACGTCAAAGACGAGAAGAAGACGAAAGAAGACAAGTAAAAAAAGGGTTACGTTCGCCCTGAGCGAACGTGATCGCATCCATCCTCAACAATTTTTTTTCTGTTCACATACCCCCATTTTTTTTGAAAAACTCTTTTGCCAACATCCCTAAAACGCCATAAGCGAATTCGCTATTATTGTTCTCGTTGAAACAACAGAGGAAAAAACAAATGAGAAATGAAATCGCAGGTAAAAGATTAATCCGTGTTCCAGAAGTTCTGAGAAGAGTCGGATTTAGTCGAACCACAATGTATGAGCTTATCAAGGAAGGACGATTCCCGGATAAGGTAATCATCGGGGCAAGATCTGTAGCCTTTGTGGAAAGTGAGATTGATGCATGGATTGAAAATACCATTTCCGATTCACGCAGAAATAATAAATAACATAAAAGAGGAAGCGAAAATGAAAGTGAAAAAAATAGAAATAAATGTTAGTAATGATGATACAAAATACTTTGTTCTGAAAAGTGGCGAAGACTATGACTACTATTTGCGATGTATGCATGAATATATGGGGGAAAGGTTCTATCATAACCTTGAAGACGATGGTTATATGGAAGGTGTTTTAAAATCAATAATAGAGAACGGTAAGAAAGATTTTAATGAGTTCTTGAAAAAACATAAATATAAAGCATCGATTAAAAACGTATATTTTGATGAAGTGCTTGTTAACTTGAGGCAGATACATCATGTGATGAGTCACTATATTTTACATACATAATCACTGGCGTCATCTATTCGGCCCCGCAAGGGGCTAATATAAAACTAAATGAATAAAATAAGCATTTAATTATGAGGATATAAGTATGTCTAAAGAAACTGTTATTAAAAATAAATCAACAGAGCTGTTTTATGATCTGGCTTGTAGATCATTTTCCGCAAGCTGGAATATGTTTATGGAAGTTAATGGCGATGGAGATGCCAATGATTATTTGGATGATCCGGATTTTATGAGTCCCTTTATTATTTATGTGATTGACCATATTCAGAATAACTTTGAGAGATTTACCACGCAAGAAGGAAACTGTGGTGATATTTATGAGGTTAACTTTGAACAAGTAGCAGCCCTGTTGGTAGGGTATTCAGAAAACTTTAGAAAGTAAGAACTAATCTTGCCCCGCAAGGGGCTAACTATAAACAGAAGGAAAAACAGATGAAGAATGATATGTCAGTAATCGTAAGTATGTTATGTGAGAAAACACCTGAAGTGATGAGTCTTATCCAAGAGAGCTTGGATATATTTATCGCATTAAGAGGTAGCTCTGTCGAAGAAATCATGAATGATAAGACCTTGTTAGATGATTTAAATCGTTATGTAAATGAGACACTGTATGATGAGATGGATCTGGAATATGGTTCTGTAATCATCAAAATAGTATCTAATAAATAGTATTAATACCTTCTCGATATTTATCTAATATTTAACTTAATAAAAGGAATCAGTATGAAAGAGATTATTTTAAATGAAAGTAATAAAATGGCGATAAATCTTATTACAAATGTATTACAGGGATATTGCGAAACGATCTATAGCATCTCTGAAAAACAGCCTGAAACAGCCATGAATATTTTAACAGGGGAAATGTTATCAGAGATACTTTATGATGTGTTGATTACCTGTGAAGTTGAAGACTATGTTAAAAGTGGAAAAGGAAAAGATGTATCTGAGATCAATATAGATGAGTTAAAGGAAACGATTTTATACTGGCATAAAGAGCATATTATTGAACTTGTACTGAAAAACATAAAACCGGATGATGCTGATGAGCGTATATACTGGAAGTTAAAAATGACTGTGAATCAGTTTTGAAAAATGGCAATATTCCCTCGTGCAGAGGGAAATAATCCTGTAATGAAATGGAGATAACCAATATGATTGATGAATTCCATGTTATGTATATGTATAAAAAAATCCAAGCTGAAGCTGCGACGACAGATATGAAAACACTGGAACAGCTTTTGAAGAAGTTCCGCCAAGTTGTCGCGGAGCGCCGGGAAGAATACTATCAGGAGATTGGTGAGAAAAAGGCTCAGAAATTGAGAGCCAAGAGATTACAACAGTTGATTGAGAAAATGGGACGTGATCGTGTATCACCGGTGGATCTCATTGACTGGCGATAGCCAGTCATAATATTGTAGCTTCAACAAGCAACGGAGGTGTCTATGGGCTGGGAACTTCATATAATAAGAACAGAAAATTGGTTCGATAGCGCAAGCAATCCAATCAGTAGTGAGGAATGGCTCCAGCTTGTTGATGATGATAAAGAACTATCAATAGATCGCAAGAATGGGGAGTTTTTTGCTATATGGAGTGGTCAAAGTGAACACGATGAACCTTGGCTTGATTGGAATGATGGAAGGATTTCGACTAAGCATCCAGACGAGGCGCTTAATTGTAAGATGTTGCAGATAGCTGATAAGTTAAATGCTGTAGTTGTTGATGAGGATGACCATAAATATTTACTACCAAGCGACCTGATGAATCCGTCATGGGCGAACACATCATCTACTGCTAAAAATACATCTTTATGGCGCTGGTTAACTTCTAAGATAAAATAATATTTCCCATCATAAAATAGTTGATTGTTATAACATAAGACAAATTAACGGTTGTGCTTAAATGCTATATCTAAATAGATGGAATAAAAAAACAGATATCTCACGCTAGTGATTTGATTATTTTGCCCTTTTGTTTTTGATAGGTTAGTGTATAATGATTCTTTGCAAATAGTGCAAGTGCATTCGAGTGTATATTATTTTTTATAGTGATCAAAATGGACAAAAAAATAGAATTTCTCTATCAATCTATCAGTGATGTTCAGAGTACAATTAGGGCGATTGATGTTAAAATTGGTTTTCTGTTTGTCGTTGCTTTCATGCCAATAACGTTAGTGAAAGATATATCTGACGCTGTTTTGTTGTTGTGGAAACAATATGATATCTGTAAGCTGCTCATCATTATAATGATATGTTCTTGGATTGTGTCCGTGTTGTATTTATTTTTAGCATTAACTTCTATATCAAATCCTACTTCTGGGATTTATGGGCAGAAACCGAAAGGAATATTTTACGGTGATGGAGTTTTTAAAGTTGAGTATTCATTTATTGGATCTTTTATAAAAGCAAAGGCAAACTACACGGTAAAAGATGTTTTTGATATGTTACCCGATGAAACGCAGATAATGCATGAGTTAATTTATGAAAAGATGAAGTTAACTTATATTAGGGAAATGAAATTCTGCCGATACGCTATTTGCACGAAGTTTATTTATGTCTGGCTATCCTTAAGTATTGGATTGTATCTTTACTCCTTAACTATCAAGTAAACATTATGGATAATGCAAAAAAAGATCAGATAAAAGATATTGTTAATACCGCTCTGGATCGGGCTGAATTACATTGGGAAAATGGTGGGAAAACAATAGTCGTTCATGAAAGCCTTGCAAAAGCTAATTTAGGAATGGAAGGATATGCGATAGATGCAGCTGTTCCATCAATGTTGCCCGGACACCCTTGGGTCTCTGAAGATGAGACAATCATTAGTGAGTTTGTTGCTTTCGTTGCCGATATGCGCGACTCAACAAAACACTTATTAAACGCAATATCTGCAAAGACAGCTGAAGTATCACAACTGCAACGGGTATTTTATGAAACCTCGGCGCTTTTACCTGCTTTAGCAAAAACAGTAGAATTTGAACAGGGGCAAGTGACAGAGTATTTAGGTGATGGTATTCTTGCATTTTTTAAAGTGAGCGAAGATAACAGAGCCGATGCTATGTATCGTGCTAGACGAGCAGCAATTGATTCAATAGAGGATACGCGTAACATTATTAATATTGCTCTTTCAGAGCGATATTCATTACCTGCGCTGGATATTGGTGTAGGACTTGCAATGAGCAAAGCTATTGTCTCGTTAGTTGGATTGCCTTCAAGTAAGCAACCTAAAGCATTTGGTGAGTGTGTATTTAGGGCGACGAAAATGTCTTCAGGAAGAAATGAAGTTTGTGTAGATGAGCGTATGCAGAAATTCTGGCCTAAATCAAAAGGTGGGCGTGTGGTTTTTAGGCGAAAAATGTTTGGAGAGGGAGAAAAGGCTGTTTCTGGATATCTAATGGGTAAAAGTTAATATTCACAATATTAGGGAAGTAAGCAGTAGAGACAATCTGTACTTAATCAAAGCAATTCACCTCTTGGCAGAAACTGTATAGAATAATAATTTTAACGTTTCTGCCAAATTAGGAGAAGTAAATTTAATCTTTAAATATTTTTATGCTTGCCCTCTTGCTATTGCTAGTACATGATCCACACTATTTATCAATAGTGCCTGATTAGACGAAAATTGAGTATCAAGTGGTGGTTTTAGATCATTGTATGACCCAAAATCATCTTTATTTGCAGTAACGAATATGATTTTCTCATTAAAACCAGCCCCCCGTAGTTCTTGACATAACTCTAAAAAGCATTCAACAATTTCACAATCTTTTGGCTCAAGTTTTCCTTTTCTAGCTGGTGCTTCAAGTTTGCGAACTCTCTGCATTGCTTTTAGCGTATGATCATTAGTTCTTTCAATACACCGACAAGAATTTAGAAATGATTCGGATAAGGACTTTATTTTACTAGATATACTGAGACCTGAAAATTTCGGTGGCATAGAGTAATTGGCATTTAAAACTAAGTTAGTCACGTTAATTGTCGAACTTATACTACGATCTAGCTTTTTTATTTCTTTATCCATAGTGGAAAGAACAGTATCAATGTTATCAATCCACTCCTCGTTAACGTTTTGGCAGGAAACTAACCAACAAGACTTTCCGTTAATTTTGATGAGTTCAAACATGTTGCTTGCATAAGAATCTGACAATCCATGTAAATGGATAGAATTTAATATATCCAATATTGAACATGTATCGAAGAAGAACACTGGTTGTACATTTTTTAACAATTCATCTTTAACTTTGCTTATTGATAAATACATGAATCATTTCTCCATGTACGTGATTAAATCTCTTGCAAAATCATACTCTATAACTAGCTTATGTGCTGAATCTTCACTCCAACCTTGTTCACATAAAACACGGGCAAGATCAGAAGTATTCACATATTTATCTTTTTTACAAGTTTCTACAATAAATGCAAACCATCTCTCTTGATCATTAGGATGTGAACTTCCCGTTGATTTATTCGCTAAAGACGAAAATTTTTTTAATAGCTTTCCTGCTTCACTTCCTACAACATCTTCCTCAGTTAAGGAATCTGAGGTTATTTCAATATCAATTTTTAACTCTAGTGCAACTGGTTTCAAACACGAGTTATAAAAATCTGTGATTATTGTATTATATTCCTCGTGGTTTAGCTGTCCTTTTTCTAAAGGAACAACATTAGGAATATACCAAATATCATTTTCTTTCTGGAAAATGCTTAGACCAGCATCAGGTAAAATGTTATCACCTGACCTTTTAAAGCTAAAAGCAACTTCGCCTAAATACTTTGAGTTTTCCTCACTTTCGTATGCTCTGCTCCAATATGAGTTAGTGGTATCAGTAATTTTTTTTATAAAGTCTATTATTGACTTGTCCTCAATTTTTATAAACACGTCTTTAAATTTTTTCATTTTTATCCTCGTGGTGACGATTTTTATCATTAACTATTTTTATAAAAATCAGATCAAATACAGACATAATGGTTTCGAAATGTTATTGTAAAAAATCAATTAATTCGAACAATACGCATCATTTATATGATTAAAAAATTTCGACTAGACTTATAATCTAACATTAGGGTAATTAGGTCAAGAACAGATTTGAAGATGGGTATCTATATCAAACTTTACGATTCTCGAGCGTAAAAGAGCAGGGGACCAGTAAAAACGGATTAAATGTTGCGTTTGGAATTGACTGATGGTCTCCCAGCTAGTCGATCTTATGATTTTAAACAGCCATTTTCCTTCGTTTTGAACTTGATGATTTGAACTCTACTGATATAGAAGAAAGCTGTTCAAGACTCAGCTCAACAGAGCGCCGGAACTCAAGAGCTGCCTCTGTACGTTGTTTTATCACCAGAGCAATGATTTCGGTATCACTTTTTTCTTCAATGGCTTTTCTATAAAGTATTCGTTCATTAATTAAATCAAAATTTCCTGATGATTTAGCAGCGGTGTTAGCTGCTGAGTAACTTATAGGATTAAGCTCACCAATAAAGCTATCCAAAAGAGATTGTCTTTTCTTATCCAGTCTGCGCAATGTGGTATGTGCAGACCTATATTTTTTTATTTCATATGCAAATGCATCATCATCATCACGTAGCTTACGGTATCCAGTTCTATATTCCTCCATTGATGGATGATTTTTGAGTTCTTCAACCGTATTAAAATATGCTAATAAATCACTGTTGTTTAATTGTACTTTTCTCATATATACCTCGTTAATAAATAGTGGATATATATATGTTAAGATATATAGAGAAGGTGTCAAATTAATGAGGGGTTAAATATTTCATTTCTACTTTTGTAGCATAAAAGTATTAAGGATGTTTTTCCTTATTATTATCCTGTTTTAGGATGCAGCTTTTAGATAGGGGTCGATATCAGACACGTCTTTTCTTGCTACCTCATTTTCTTTTGTTCTTTTATATACCTTGCGAGGTTTATCGATCTGGACACTGTTTTTAGCATTAGGAACAGCATTATTTTTCTTCTTCTTGCTAAAAACAAAGGCATCTGTATAGATCTCTTTATTTTCAGTTTCCAAAGATAAGTTTCGTCTTTCTTTCTGTGAAAGATCTGTATAATACTCTGGATATTGTTCAATATCAGCATTGAGGCTTTTAGCATTACTCAAATGCTCTTTACGTTTCTCATCAAGTTGATGGCTCATACCCTTGGCGAAAATATTAGAGTTGATATACAGGTGTCCATGATGTTCAACCAGAATACCTTTTTGCTTTAGCTTTTTGAATATGTTTGACATATTACCGGATGCGATATTCAATGCCTTGCAGAGTGATGCTTGAGACAGATTGATAAGGTTTCCAAACTCCATATATTCTAAAATATAAGTTAATACACGGAATTCATTCTTCGATATGTCCAGATCAGAAAAAACACGAAAGTTAGAAGTAAAAGCAAAAACATAAGGCTGTGCAAATGAGATCGCTTTATCTTCTTCTGTTGCAATAACGGTGGTTGATTTTATATCTTTGTTTTGTAGCAAGTGTCTTGCGATATCAATCTTTTGCTCTGTGGTTAATGTTTCAAATAAGCGAAGTAGTTCAGTGTCATTAGTATTCATATTATTCTCTCTTATAGTTTTTATTATGCCTATTTTAATACTATGCAGAAAAATGAAAGTCAATAGTAAAACTATAAATAAAATAGAACTTTTATTATTATGACATTGCTATATGTTAAAAAAACTATGTTTAAACATAGATCCCGCTATGTTTAAACATAGGACGATTCTATGTTTAAACATAGGGAACTGCTATGTTTAAACATAGGAAAAAAAGGTGTGAAGCCTTGGTTTTATTGGGCTGGGACAGTGCTTATAATTAAATAATTAGTAAGAAGTTAAGAGAGTCTAGCTTTCCTTTTACCGTATGTGCAGAGAGTTTTACGTAAAAATATGTGGTTTTCTGGAGAGTTATTTGCAGCGAAGTGATTGTTTCGTACAATCACGTAGCGCTGCTGATGTTTCAGGAATACTGAAATTGTTTTACCTTTATTTTATTGGCGGCTGTCGCCGAAATTCTTTATGGATAAATCCATCATTAACAGGGATAAACCCTGTTTCAGCAATGTGATTGTTTTGAACAATCACTAAGTGCTGCTTCTCTGTATATAGTTTTCCTATACGATTAAGAGCAAATGCTATATGTTTTAGTGTTAATACTGTTATGATATATAGGATCATATATATCTTATTATAATTAAAAGAACAGAGATTGATCCTTTTGGCTTTTCCCTCAAACATAGCAAATACCATTGTTAAAACGTTAAATATATTTTACAGCGTTAGGGCGTAGCCGTGCGTCAGCACATGAGCTTTAGCTCATAAGATAAATATCTTTTCAAAAGAATAAGAAAAAAACAGGTAAAGCGTTAATTAACAAAAGTTAAATTTGATCTTCACCAATCTTATATGGTATTAAATAATAAATAAGAAGGAAAATAAATGATGAACAACATTAAGATTATTACACTCTTTCATGCAAATGAAAAAATACCATTTATAACTTGTATAGTTAAAAATGTTGAAGAGAATGAACAAGGAATAAAACTCACTTTGGAATATGGTGATAATATCCATGTCAAAGATTATGACTATTTCTTCTTATCAGAATCAGCAAATGAGTGTGATCAGGAACGAATGATTAATACATACAGAAGATTGATTTCTGAACTGAGCCAAGTTAGCGAAGAAACAATAGAGTCCTTAGTTCCGAATATATCGAATAATATGAAAACCAATTTCCCGGCAAGCGGTGTGAGTGCTTTGGAAGATGATTGAAAAATCTGAATGGTAGCAACCATTCCATATGAAACAGCATATTAAAACATGCGTTGCATACAGGTTTTTGCAACACCATATCTGAAGATAGCTACGTTACCTGAGATCTAACAATCCCTGTCTACGTAATGGTCGACAGGGTATTACCTGTTCCGACCTATACCTTTCTATCTCCATCCATGTGCAAACAGCTACTGACATGGCTCTTCGTGCACATTACACCACTTATTGATCGATATAAAAGATCAATGAATTACATTTGATAGATTTTCACTATCAAATGAGCGTCAATTGATCGGTGTTTTAATTGTTTATATCGATCGATTATGTATTTATGATAGTTTAAATCTATCAAATGATTTGAATTCGATCGATACAAACGATATGACGAACAGAAAAATAAATTGAATCCTATCAATTGATTAATGCTTTTTTACAGCCCAGAGAGACCAACCTATGGGTAGGGCTGTCTTTGACATAAAGTTTCCACACATTGGGGATAGATATGAAATTACGGATAGTGATGCCACTGGTGCTGTCTGCTGCCGCACTAACAGGATGCCAGCAGCTCAACGATGGCGTGAATACAGTTAATGGAGCAATCAGCTCGTCGTTGTCTTCAGTAGGTAAAGCGCTGGGGGGAACCGCCACCACTCAAAACCTTGGTCCGGTATCGTCAGTATCTGGCCTTGGTGCTGTCTGCAAAGACTATGAAGAAAATGCAATGGCAGCAGAAAAGAAATGGACAGGCAAAAGGATTTCTATCACCAATGCCACTGTTCTTGAAGTTACGAAGGGCAGAAGTGCCAGCGATATGATGACGGGAATGCCCAAAACAACCCCTAACTATTACCTGCTCTTTAAAACAACCGATACCAGCTACTGCGGCGGGATGGTCTGGCTGGATTACTACTCTGGTATTGATGATGCCGTTCTTACTTACAAGAAAGGCCAGAAAGTCAGCGTCACCGGAACGGTAAACAATTTCGAAGTCCGTGGGTTCGCTACCGTCAACAACGCCGATATGCCAGTTCGTCTGGTTGTTCTGAGAAACGGCACAATCAATCATTAATTCTGGGATAACACTATGCGTAAATTTTTACTCGTGGCGGGTCTTGCTGCTCTTGTATCGGGATGCGGTGAAAAAGGCGATTTTGAGAAAGCGATCAACGGGAAAATATCACAATCAAAGCTGTGCTACTCCCTGCAGGACAACGACATTGTATTTAATAAAGGTTTTCCGATTAAGGTTAACCGTGGCTATCGTTCTGCCGGATACAGTGCCAGTGATGAAATCCTTCAAGGACTTGTTGAACAAGGGCTGCTCACTGTTTCACAACAGGTGAATGGCTTTAGCAGTGTCGATGTTCTGGAAATTACGGATAAAGGCCAAGAGGTTGAGTTTTGGGATCGTGAGAAAGGTGCCTGTATCGGTCATCGGGAAGTTACTGAGATAAAGGAATGGACCGAACCGGGAAACGGTAATCAGAAAGTTGTTCGCGTGTCTTATACATGGAAGTTGGCGGATATTCCTTCATGGGTGGACAAAAAAGCGTTCTCCAGCGTCAAGGGTATGAATGAACCTGAAGAAGGCATGATTAATCTTGTTAAAACCAGCAATGGCTGGAAAGCGATTTAAGGGGCTATCATGGAAAACAATACTATCCAGTGTCCGTTTTGCCTGAAAGAAAGCCAGCGCGGTGTGCATGTCTGCACCGGCTGTATGGCGACTGTTTTATATGGGGCTTATCCGCAGTGGTATGCTTTCGTGGTTATATTGCTTACCTTTGGCCTGTCTATTCTGATCGGAATGTCTACAGGTATTGCAGGTGCTACCATCAGCTTACCAATCATTGCAGCTGTTGGTTTTGTCGCAGGTAAGGCAATTTTTTCTGATAATGTTGTTTTCAGGAGAAGGATGTAATTTTAATACCGTTTTTAAATTTGAATCACGGATAATCATACAGGTGTGGTTTTTAACATGCCGTGGTTTTTCTCCAAAAAACCGGTCATAAAATGTACGCTGAGAATTTTATATTTCTCAGCGTATTTAAATTGAATAATATTACCACTGATTATTAAGTGATAATAAATATGAATATGGATTGTCTATTTTTACCTTGTTTCGCTGCTGGGATGACAGAACTACAGATGCTGTTAGGGATATTCCAGCTCCAACTAATAATGCAACGGCACTTGGCATTCCCGCATAGATTGCGACGGAAGTTGATGGTGCAGCAAAGAAGGATACCTTCAATAATCCATTAATTCCGGAATCCCACCTTTGTGCTTTTAATGATGCTTTTAAACTGTTCAATGCAGGCAAGACATTTACCTGATATTGATCGGCTACAGCTTGCCGTAATGCTTCTATAGGTACGTCTTTCGGAATGTCTGATGTAAGTCGTGAAATTTCACGACGGAAAATAGATAGTTCTTCCTTGTGATTATTCTTGAACATCAATATCTCATGAACGGTTAAATTATCAGGCAACGATATACCCTGCAGTATGAGGTCAATTAGCAAACTTTGAGTGAGTTCAGGTGGTAAAGCACGTCTTGGGCCAGATGCCTCAAAATGGCGACCAACTCGTCTAGCTGAATTTCCCTCAAGTGGGTTTCCTTTACGCACTGCGATTGCTAATTGATCTGCTGCTGATGATTCAGTTACTAACCCTAGACCTAAGCGATCTGATAATTGAGTGGCAAGTAATGTCATATAAAATTTTGCAAAAGTAGGTTCGACGTGAAGCCATCCATCATCATCAAGACCTCTTTGAAGCATCTCAATAACACTGTATGGAAATTTTTCTGGATGAATTTGTGCTAACCGAAAAATTTCATTCGGAATTTTTTCATTATGGATACGGGTATGGGGGGCTGCATCAACATTGTAAATAAGACCTGCGGAAGCTGGATCAGTAAGAAAGGTAAATACTTTCTCTGTTAGTGCTTCAATCTCTTCCATATCTGATGACACACGTATAGGTTGAAGAACACCTTCATCACTAAGCGTCCGAGCGAAATCATTCGAATAGGGATCACGATGAGAGATTGGCACAATAGTTCGAATTGAATCCCAGAATAATACGGCATTACGCAACCACTGCTCATTCTTAACGTCGATGTATGGGTAGTACAGTGCTGATGTGAATGCTATAGCCATTATAATCTCTCTATTATGTTAATTAGTCGGGTAATTTAATTTTAAATAAACATTGAGGGATTTCATGATTTTCTGAAAATCATCATGTAAACCAACAATTAGTTAACTATTTTTGTAACATGGCGAGAATTTTGCGTATAGATTGCCTGAACATTACTCAGATCCTGCTTAAGAAAAGTTATCCTCTACTGAGTTGATAAAGTTGTCAATATCGCGCAGTCAGTGTTCCCTATAAGAATGAAAATCCGAAAGCCTCAACTTTGGCACTGGTACTTTGATCCTACCCACCATTAGTGGACACGCGACTAAGTGAGTAAATACTCAACCAGTGTTAGCTCATATGACAAAACCCATCTGAACCAGTAAGAAAACCTGTAAGCAATATACACCAGAACTCCGCGCTGAAGCCCTTAAGCTGACCGGGCATAACCGCCGAAGCCCGTGAACTCAGCCTTTGCGAATCATGATCCTACCTGAGAAATGTGGACACCGCCCTAAGCGAGTGAACTGTTCCGGCTTGAACCTATACTTTAGGTAGCATATATTCGATTTTTAACGTCTCAAATCTGCAAATTCTCAATTATAAAATATCGATACAAATCATGCCATTAAACTTGTAGGTTGAAGCTTGTACTGCATGATTGCTGTGAAAATAAACAGTATTTGTGTGGCGAATTTTTAGTTATACTATTCAATAGGTTAAAAAATTATCGAATGAAATTATTTCTATGCAATAAATAATATGGACAAATAATGGGACCATTCAAAGCGCATGAAGTAATCGAAGAAAGAATGAGAGATCAAGCTTTATGTAGTTACTTGGTAGGTTTTGATATTAATGATACAGGTGTATCCTACTATAGGATGGATCCTTTGATTATGAAGATTTTATCGGCCCTGCATGAGTTCGCTTATGGGTTCCACGAAGGGGAGCAGACTGATAACACACAAACATTATCTAAAATAATAGATGCGGCTCGTTCAATTTATAAAATTGATGAATATCAGAAGGTTAAAGATATTTATCTGAATTCAGGTGAATTGACTGACGATGTTGCTAATAAATACCTTAAGCGAGGTGAATTTGGTGAACTTATTCTGCATCTGATTTTGAGAGATTTTCATAATACGATCCCACTTCTTTCCAAAATTTATTTCAAAGATTCTATCGGGCATACCGTTCACGGGTTTGATGCCGTGCATATCGATCCTGTCAATAAAACCCTCTGGCTAGGTGAATCTAAGTTATATATTGATCCCAAGAAAGGTATTGGTGATTTAATTAATGATGTTGAGGAGCATTTTAAAGCTGATTATTTAAATTCTGAATTTAATTTGATAGCGAAAAAAATACGCCATGTACAAAACTCTCCAGAATTAGAATATTGGTTGGACATTTTATCGACAGGTGGAAAACTATCAGATAAGCTTACGAAAATTAACATCCCGCTGCTATGTACCTATAGCTGTGATTCATTTTTAAAATATGATAACGAAAAATCACCGGATTTTTCTGCTTATTATAAAAATAAAATACTTATGCTAAAAAAATATTTTGATGAAAATTACAAACATCCTTTAAAAAATCATTTAAATATTATTCTTATGCTTTTTCCAGTGAGTAATAAAATAGAATTAGTAAAGAAACTTCATCAAAAACTATCATTGATTCAGCAGATTGGTGGTTGATATATGAATGAGCATATTGGGAGTGGAAGTGACGCCCTATTCGAATATACTTTTAATGAGTATCAAAAATGTGCTAGGTTACTAATATCAGATGAGAATCAGGGGAGAGATGAATTAATAAAAATTTTAGAAAAGAAGAATGATTATTCGCGAATATTAAATGGTGTTTTAGCTGATCTAATCGAGTCTGCAGGTTTTTATCCTTATATAATAAAAAATGATTTAACACTATCCTCATCATCGCAAAAAATAAGGTTTGAAAATAACAGATCAATAAATATCAAAGATAAAGTATTTCATGATGAACAAAAATATTTACTGGATCTAATCAATTCAGAAAAAAACGTTATTGCAAGTGCTCCTACAAGTTTTGGGAAGAGTCTCTTAATAGAGGAAATAGTAGCATCCAAGAAATACAAAAACATCATTATTATTCAGCCAACTCTAGCTTTACTCGATGAGACGAGGAAAAAAATTTCAAAATATTCCAATGACTATAAATTAATTGTAAGAACAAGTCAGGCGTTTTGTTCAGAAGGAAAGGGGAATATTTTTCTGCTGACATCTGAGCGAGTTAATGAGTATAAAGACCTTCCTAAAGTAGATTATCTAATTATTGACGAGTTTTATAAACTTAGCTCTAAGAGGGATGATGAAAGGCATCAGTCTTTAAATAATGCATTTATAAAAATTTTTAAAAACAGCACGCCAAAATTTTACTTTTTGGGGCCAAATATTGATGGCATAACTCCGGGGTTTGCTGATAAATATAATGCTGTCTTTTACCAAAGCCAATATAGTTTAGTTAGGTGTAATGATTTTAATATATATAAGGATTATGCCGATTTATTCGGTTCTCGTGGAAATAAGGCAAGGTTTAAAGAAAGTATTTTATTTAAATTGATTTCTGGACGTTGTGATGAACAAACAATTGTTTATTGTGCCTCTCCGAGTAAAGCAAGAAGACTCTCAAGAGAGTTTGCTAATTTTATTCAAAAAAATAAATCTGGAGAGCTAACTCATAACCCTCCGCTGATAGAATGGATCGAGAAAAATATCTCTAAGAGGTGGTCGTTAATTGACTCAATAAAACATGGTGTGGCATTTCATGATGGAGCACTCCCTAGACATATTACTTCATCTATAATAGATTATTTTAACGAAGGCTTGATAAAGGTGCTTTTTTGTACTTCAACAATCATTGAGGGAGTAAATACTAGTGCTAAAAATATAGTCTATTTTGATGATAAAAAAGGGAAGGACTTGAGTATTGACTACTTTGATTATTCAAATATCAAAGGTAGAGCTGGAAGATTGATGGAGCACTATTCAGGAAATATATTTAATTTTAATCCTCCTCCAGAAAAAGAGGTGATATACATTGATATACCATTTTTCGAACAAAACCCGATTAATGAGGAAATTTTAATCAACCTTGATGATGCTGATATAAAAAATAAAAATTCAATCGAATATAATTTCATATCATCATTACCCTTCGATGAAAGTGTTTTATTTAAAAATAATTCTATAAACATCCGTGGACAAAAAAAACTTCTTGATTATTTAAAGTCCAACATACGTGATAATTATGTACTGGTTGCATGGTCCTCTACACCAAAATATGAACAGTTAAAATTTTGTGTACATTTGTGTTGGGAGTATTTACTAAAAGATAATGAGAAAAGTAATCAAATGTCCGCCGAAAGATTAACTAAAGTTACTTTTGATTATGGCTTTTCCCAAAATATACTAGAGTTAGTGAAAAATACATATAACTATAATTTAAGCAAGTCAGGAAAGAAGAATGATGAAAAAACAATAAAAATAATAGATGAATCGATAAAAGATTCTTTTTATATATTGCGTCATTGGTTTCAATATAAACTTCCAAAGTTGTTATCTGTATTAAATGAATTGCAAACGTATGTCTGTAAACTTTTTGGTTTAGTACCCGGAAATTATCTGTATTATTCATCCATAATAGAAAATGATTTTATACCAGAACATTTAAATATTCTTATAGAATATGGGGTTCCTAAGTCGGCAATACAAAAAATTGCGAAATTTATACCCGATCACCTAGTTGATGATGAGGTTGTTCGGTTGATATTAAATAAAAAATTGTATGATTATAATGAATTAATAGATTATGAAAAAAATATCATTAAGAAAATGTTTTAATATACAGATGTTCTTAAATACCTGCGCCGAATACCGCTATACCTACCGTTTACTAATAGGTGCATGTTGCGTATGGGCAACACATCTCAAACCCGATGCAGCACGGTTAGGTATAGGAAACATAGGTATAGGAAACAGCGCTGATGCCTTTCCCTGCTTGTGTTGGCCGAAGGTGGAGCACTATTCCGCTCAGCTATGTAGAGAAATTTCTCTCTTGTATATTTGACTACCAGCAAAGTGAAACAACTGAACTCGCCACTCGGATGAGGTTTCACCTTTATCCTTTTACCCACAGGAGCGCATTTAACTGAATTTGTTTGCACGGTTGTAGGATGATTTTCTGGGAGTTATCTTCCATCGATATAATTTTGTTTCTCAATTAGATATAGTAAATAACGTGGTTTTATCAACAGACGATTATAAAATTTCTGACGAGGGGCTATCTTGAAAAAATTTGCATTTGTTAATGATGCTGCTGAGAGAGAATACAAAGCACTTCCTGCTGATGTGCAAGACGATTTTGGAAAAGATTTACGTCGTATTCAGTTCGGTCAAGATCCTGAATTACCTATTGATTTTATGGATAGCATTGGTATAGGCGTTATCGAACTAAAAATAAATGGAAGCCCGGCATATCGATGCACCTACGTCACTAAGTATCTCGATACCGTGGTAGTTTTGCATTCCTTTGAGAAAACTACCAACGGTGTTGATCGGCAGGCTAAAAAAGTAGCAGAAAAACGACTCAAGGAACTTATGGCCGATGTCAGAGAGGCTGAACGCTGTAAAAAACGTTAAGCTGCTGCCTCGGTTTCTGTAATTGCGATTGATGCCTGATGCAGACTTGTCATTGACATTTTAGCTCGGAAACCGAGGGCATCTAGCATATCGAACATGGCATCAACAGTGAAAAGCTCAATTTTTGCATTTTTCAGTTCTGATACACGGGACTGGTTGATGCCGAGTTTTTCTGCCGCTTCTTTTTGCGTCCAACCTTTCTCCTTGATTAGATTGATAATCATGATCGATAAATCCATTTTCATTGCCATTTTGCTAGCAGTTTCAGCATCATGTGTCACATGGAACGGACTGTCATAGAATTTTAAAGCCATACACACCTCCTGCTATGAATGAGTGGATTATCTAATATTTTAGATATTTTGTCAAGTCGACTGGACAATAAGTGGACTGCTTACTGATCACTCTTTACCTCGATAACCGGGTGGTCTCAATTTAGGCAGCGGCTTTTTCCTGTCTGCAGCAAGTGTTGGTATATAGTCGAAATTGCTATCAGGCTGCACTGGCTTAACCGGACGACTTGGAAAACGCCTGATCTCTTCCTTGGTAGGCTTGTAGTCATCCTTGTTAAATCTGGCTCTTCTTTCATACTCAGCGCGTGGCACATATATACCCTGAACCTCATCAAAGACATAGTTTTCAGCAATACGCTTATCGTGTTCAGTATCGACTGAAACAGGAGTTGGCTTCTTCTTGGCCCAGACGAATTTCTCTTTTATGTATCCGACTACCAACAGCGTGAAACGTTTGAACACGCCAGTCTGACGAGGTTCAACTTTCCTCCTTTTTACTTTAACAGGAGCGCGTTTAAGTGCTCTTGCCGTTGAAGAGGATGGGGTTTTCAGTGTGGTGCGTGTATGAGGCACAGGAGCAACCAGAACAGGTTTTTGCGAGTCTGAAGATGATGCTTTCCCTGTATTATCAGGGATAACAATTTCTTCCGGTTCAGCCAGTGCATGCACCGTAAAGCTTGCAACATCAACAACGATGTCTAATGGTAAATCCTTAAAGGCAAAGTAGGCTTCAACAGCTTCTTTTTTCAGCTCATCACGTATGGCTTGTTCTGCAGCACGTTGTTCCTGAGCGGCTACAGTGCCCCAGCGATCACGAGGGATATGAAGTATTGGATCGCGGTTCGTCTCAATAGCTTTAGCCAGCCAGACAGCTTTCTCTTCATTGGTAGCGGCAGCGGTAGCCTGTTCAAGGGCTTCTTCATACTGAACCCTGATAGAACGGTGATCAACGCGTTCATCATGACCATACAGCTCAAGGAACCCATTACAGATGTTCTGCCAGCCTTTACGCCAGCTATCAAGGGTTTCAGGCTTATCCCACTCACGGACCTTTTTACCAAAGCCAGTAGAAAGAACCTCACGGGTTGTTCCCATGATATGGATATGCGGGTTATGACCATTGATATCATGAATAACAACATCGGCAATGATGCCTTGCTTGGTAAAGTGCTCAAGAACAAAAGCTGCAGTGAGTTCAATGTTCTGTTCTGGTGTCAGCTCAGCGGGGAGGGCAATTTTAAACTCTTTGGCAAGACGGGCATCTTTTCTCTTCTCTAAGGCTTCAACAGCATTCCAGAGTGTTTCACTGTCAACAATCAGGTCAGGTGGAATATTTTCAGGTGCAAAAATCTGCGCAAAGGAGAGGTCCTTTTTATGTGCTGTTTTGCGGCCACACACTTCACCTGTGCTGTTATCGAAGAAAACTTTACGGTGACGATATGCAGCAGAGTTAACCGAAGACTGACCTTCGCCTCTGCTGATGTTCTCCATTTTAAAACTGTATATCGCCATCCAAATATTCCTCAATGCCAAATGCTGCTTTTCGTTTTACGTAAGGAAAACGCCGGGGTTGACGTTGACCTTGATTTTGTTTCCGAAGGAAACGGTTTTAGCCTGCGGCAGGCAACCGTCGGTAGACCCCACGGCATTAGAGCGAAGCGATAATGCGTAAGTGGGCATTGCTTTATTTTTTATCGCCATAAATGGCTCAAAAATAACGGCAATGTATAAGGCTTTCCTTTATCAATTAATACTAAATATATGAATGATTGTAAAACTAACCGCCGAATTAAGCGGCGCTATCTGGATGAAAGGGCGAAGTATTCCGCAATATTACCGAGATGGGGTTTTGATTGTGTCCGAAGGACAAAAAGAGTGTTAATTTATCCCGCCGTAAGGCGGGAAAAGACTAAACCACATGGAATAGATTGGTTTATTGATAGTTCTCCCTGTTGCACAATTCACAGGTTACGATATGAAATTAGAGTAAAAAATCGGAAGGTGAAATGAAAACCACTAACAAACAAAAATAAGTAACGCGGAGAGGATGGGGTATTAAGTGGAGGGTTGTTATGTATGCGCTGTTTGTATATTTTATTTTCTCTCCAGCGCATTAATATGCTTACTTATCAGTCTGGGTTTATTATTGTTTCAATTTTTTTAACTTGAATTTTATAGGGCTTAATTCAAACTCATTCATGAGTTGTTTCAAACTGTACTCCTGTACTGTATCTACTTGAGTATTGGAAATAAAAGTAACAAACTTTAGCAATGAATTGGATTCATTTTCTTGAAAGAATTTAACTTGTCGTGAAGAAATGTAAATGTTGCTTTCATTCATACTCCGACTTGATTTTACCTCAATGAAATATTCTTGTTTACCATTCGGTGTTATACGAACTGATTTTATATCATATGGTGATTGCGGATCGGATTGTGATACCCATTCAACTTCACTTACCGGAATGCCATTTTTAATGGCATAAGAAACTTCCTGTTCATATATGAATTTCTCTCCTAAAAAGCCAACTTCTTTATCTGGAGGGATATTATTCCATCCAGAGTTTGAATTAGCATGTTTTTTTTGTTGAGAGTTAATTTTTGATGAAGGAAGGGAATATCTTCTTTGTATAGCGTCCAGAACAGATATTTCGCGCTCTAAGATAATTGATTCTGAAACAGTTGACACTGATAATCGATTTTTCGCACCTAAAAGAGCTGCTTCTATGATATTGGCTGCATGCTCTTCAGTTATGTAGCGTAATCCATAACCCCAAGATGAGTATTCAGGAGTATAAATGCCATCCTTGAAATCGTATTTTATGGTAGGGGTAATTAATGTGGTAAACTCACTTGGAGCTTCAGCATGATAATGGAACTGTTCAGCACCTTCAATTTTTTCTATATCATTACGAGCAATTGAGTCTTTTCCATTAGAGACGAGTCGTGCTGCGGCATGAACACCAATTATGCTTGATGGCATTTCTTTATCATATTTATAAGTAAAAGAAAAAAATACAATCTCTTCATCTAAATATTTATCACTGGGTATGCAAGTTGGTGGTAAATATATTTTTGTCGGTGCATTACTACGGACTGAAAAGTTTAAACACTCGTGAAAACCGGCTCCTCCGATACCTTCTTCATGGAATAAATCCAGATACTCCATATATTCTTCAGGTGTTGGTGCTTTCGAGTATTTTAAGTATGGTGCAAGTGATTTTCTATGATCATAATGAATCTTAATGGCAACGAATTTTGTCATTGATAACCTCACATATTATACATTGTTTTGAAAATTTATCAGTATTAACAGATTCAATAAGGTATTGGTCATTGTAACTCCCAATGTTACATTAACTCAAGCATGATTTGCCAAAATAAATAATTTAATATATAAGAAGATAAGGACGTGAAATAAAAGAGGTGAATATGAATATCGGTGAGTTGTGTGAGTCAGAAATAATACTGATCTGTGTCAATGCTGCATTATGGACTATTAACATTGGTTTTATAAGTATTTGGGTTGTCAGATAAAATATAACACCTTACTTATTGATTTATCTGTAAATTATGTTAGTACATAATCAGGAAATCAATAGAGGGAGGTTTTATGTATAAAAATAACGATGAAGCCATCGATCTTGAAGCAAAACGATTACTTGATAATGGAATCTATACCGATTTGGAAAAAGCGTATAGTGAAGCAGAAAAGATTATCACAAAAATAAGAGTTGAATTTAAAAAGAAACAGGAAAAGAAAGAATTCCGTTCCCGTATTAAATCAATCAAACGAGCACTTTCAGATGATGAGTTCAGAAATAATGTTCCTTATAATCATAGAAATCAATGGAGTAAATAATGAGTGATGATGAAATACAAAATACCTATCTAACAGGTAAAGCTTTTCAGGGTGATAAAAGCAGAGTAGAAATAAAGAAAACACTTGAGCAAAAAATTGCGGGAGCACAAAATAAGCTCAATTATCTTAAAGCAAAAGAAAAGAGAGATAACAAAAAAGAAAATACCCGACAAAAAATAATTCTCGGTGCAGAGGTTGCCAAGGTTTTAGACTGTGATATAAGTGAGGTAGATAAACAATTACTCTTTGGTATACTGTTAGAAGTTCCATCCTTACATACACACGATATCGAACGGTATAAAGTAAATGGACAAATCTATATTGAAAGAGTCCTCAAAAAATTCAGGCCATAAAATCATTTCACGTCCGAACAGCTCTTCAGCTTAAAACTTGTTTTAGGCTGGGGAGCTGTTGAGCAAGCCCCAGAGGGCGCGGTAGCCAATTTTTACTGCCATCCGTGGCAATAAATCACAACCACACTCAGATGGCAAAGTCTTCAAGAGCTTTACCACCTTCCAGTGCAGCAGCAATCGCTTTTGGTGTACGACCCTGACCTGTCCACGTCTTTTCATCGCCATTTTCATCAATGTATTTGTATTTAGCAGGACGAGGAGCACGAACAGCAGCCGGACGGGAAGATTTAGGACTAGCCAGCAGTTCTGATGGGTCAATACCATCTCCAAGCAGTTGTGCACGCAGCGCTTCAATTTTGGCCTGACGTTCAGCATTTTGTTGCAGTGCAATTGATTCTTCTTGGCGTCGGTCTTCAACAATAGCAGTTAATTTTTCCAGCATCTCTTCCAGAGTAGCCAGACCTGTTTCTCGTGCCTGTGCGCGAAGGGTACGAATGTTATTAAGTGTTTTAAAAGCGTCAGTCATTACCTTTTATCCTGAATGTTTAAGATCATAAGCAGGATAACATACAAAAGACGATAATGGATAAAATTACGCCTCCTAATTTTTATTGTTAACGGTTTTTTATGGATTACATCTTAACCAACCTTGACCTCTTTTTTATTTTTGTTAATTGATACGTACGTGAAATAAAAAAGGACGATGAAAATGAAAAAACAAAATAAAAAAGGGTTCTCTTTGCTGGAACTTGTTTTGGTGCTGGGTGTGGGTAGTATGATGGCGTTTATGCGCTTTCAGGATATGAAGAATGAGCAAGACACGGTGATTGCTAAGGCTGTTGGACAACAAATGAAACAGATGGGGGAGGCGGTCAATGGTTATATCAATATCCGCTATGACAAGCTTTCTACGCTGACGGCGAGCAGCAGCCAGTCAAGTGATCCGGGTCCAAGAACGTGTGATAGTTCTGGTTGTGAAATCACTTACCAGACACTTATTAATGAAGGATTATTGCCAGTATCATATACCGGGGTAAATGCCCAAAAATCATCTTATAAGATACTGCTAAAACGTACAGGAACCACACCTAACTATGTTATCAATGGACTTATTACAACGACTTTACCTTGGAGTGAGGGTGGTAAATATCGCTACGACTTATTAGGGAAGGCTATGCAGGAAGCCGGTATTGATAGCGGAATGACACAATCAGCAACTGTGGCATCAGGGCTGCAGGGGGCGTGGAAAGAAACATCAACAGATTACAGTAATATCAACAGTGCAGGTCTTATGGCCTATCGTGTTGGATATGATTCAGCGATGTATTCTGTTTACTTGCGTCGTGATGGGACACTCCCTATGACAGGTGATCTGAATATGGGTGGGAATGACATTAATAATGCGAAAGATATCACCGCAACAGGAACTACGACTTCTGGCATATTACATTCAACAGGTGATACTAATGTTGGTGCAAATCTGAATGTTTCAGGAAATACGCAGGTAAATGGCACAATAAACTCAAACAATACGGTATCAGGTGCAACAATCACTTCCCGTGGGGAAACTTACACTCAGAACTGGTTCAGAACATTGGGTGATACAGGCTGGTACAGCCAAAAATGGGGTGGTGGCTGGTATATGAGTGACAGCTCATGGATCAGAGCATACAGTAACAAAAATGTGTATACAGGTGGACAAATCAGAGGTGGTTCTGTTCAAGCAGATGGAAGACTCACAGTTGGTGAATTTGCCCAACTAAATGGAGTAGCTAATGCCGGGGCTAGTTGTTCCCCTAATGGCTTACAAGGTAGAACGGCAGCAGGACAAATCTTATCATGTGTTAATGGTGTGTGGGCCTCATCTGGCGGTAAACCGAGAAAATCATTTTATTATTATTCAAACTATAATAACTCATACAATTATTCCTATATTGGTCAGCATGATGTCTGTGTATCTATTTATGGAAATGAAAATGATCAAGACGATACTTGGAGAGGGGTTGAGCAATACGCGACTGATTTGTGGAGAATAACAGTCAAAAATGGTAGTGAAATGGCGCTGTGCTTAGATTGGTAATTTTTATATATTCATATCTGTTTGTTTTATTTATCATTCAAAAACCAATGCTATATTGATTTATTGTTTACTATAAGGCAGGGGGAATAAATTACATCTTGTAAAAAATAAATAAAACATATTTTGAATGGGAGCCATTTTTCCTAAGTATGAGGTTCTGTATTCACTCCAGTGGAGTGTTCCCTTAGAGGGAACGCAAAGGGCCTTTCGACCCTTTGTTATATTCTAGCTATTGCTCATAACTTCATTTAAATTTGTGGCTCGCATATATCTTGCTGGATTAACTTTTAGCTCTTCAAGTGCATCAAAATGAGCAGTGCCACAAGCTATTTTTGCATCCTCTTCATTGCTAAGTCCGATATGCTTACTTTTTGTTTCGACGACAAAGTAAATATGTTCTTCGCCATTGTCCTCAATAACTAAGGCCCAGTCGGGATTATAAGTTCCTAACGGTGTTGGGATTTTAAACCAGCCGGGAAGCTTCACATAAAGCTTAACTTCATCCTGTTCTTCGAGTTCCTGAGCGAAACGATTTTCAACATCAGAATCTTTAGGAACATATTCGTAAACTGATTTAGATGAGGTTTCAAATAGATTTCGAGCATATCCTGTAAGTTCTTTATCTATAAACAGGCTTTGTGCATATACTTCACCTTTCAGTGGATAGTATTTAATACCATCAACAATCGACAGGCGTTTGCAGTAGTTGATGCGGCCTATGGCTTCACTGATAAATTGCTGCGGATTTTTAGCAAAATCAGCGAGTCTTCCACTTTCTTTCAGGATGGCACTTAAACTGCGTCTTGTCAGTCCTGTTTTTTCCTGCAGCACACCAAGAATATCAGGCAGCGGTTGTTCAGCAACATCAATAACAGCGCTTGTTTTCCCATTCGACTGAGCTTTGACATCAAGGCCAGATTGACTTTGTTTGATTGTAGCCTTGCTAAAACTAACCATCGCTTTTGCTACAGGCGGCATCTCAGAAAGTGATTTCGTACAGGATGTAAGCAGTACATCTTCATCAAAGGCCAGACGGTAAAGTGTTTTTTGACAGATTCGTTGCCATAAGGCCTCAAACTCAGGGCTGTTTATGACTTCCTTACGGTATTTTATTATTTCACGATCATCAGCATTATTAATATTCAGGCGTCCTGCTGATTTACGAAGGATCGCTTCAATTTGTTCCTGCAGTGATGCGAACTTGTCGGTTATAGCAAAAGAACCTTCGAAAAGGGCTTCTTTCAGGAACTTGGTTATTTTTCCTGATGTTTCCAGATGTCCTTCTGTCTGCAGGCTTGACCAGATTTCATGTGAACCAGTGATACCTACTGGCTTTGCCGTATCTGAAAAAATCAAATGTGCAAACGCTTCTTTTTCGATGATACCGAAACGGATACCTGTTTCATTCTCAATTTCAGTCTGTAATCGTTCAGCGTAGGATTCATAATTTTCGCTGGCAATAACAGTCAGAATGTTAATATTATCATCACGAACACGCTCACCTTCTTGGTTAACGCACAGGCGAAGACCACGGCCTAATGTCTGACGGCGTTCACGTTCACTACCCATTTCACGCAGGCTACAGATCTGGAATACATTGGGATTATCCCAGCCTTCTTTTAATGCGGAGTGTGAAAAAATAAATCTAACCGGATTGGAGAAACTCAAGAGCTTCTCTTTATTTTTCATGATGAGATTATAACCACGCTCAGCATTTTCACGACCTGCATTATTGCTTTCGCTTGTTTCAGCCCATGCACCTTTTTTATCGATGGAGAAATAACCATCATGAACGTCTTTCGCATGTTCTGGGTGAGAAGGGATCAAATCTTTATATGCAGGGCTTTTAATAGCTTTGAGGTATTCTTCTTCAAAAATACGAGCATATTCACCCGGTTCACGCTGTCCTTCTTCATTGAACTGGCGGTAGAAATCAACCTTATCAATGAAAAACAGAGTAAGGACCTTGATTTGCTGATTGTTGAGACGCAGTTCTTTATCCAGATGTTCACGGATTGTACGTCTAATCATATGACGCTGGATGAGCATAGGGTCAATATCACCAACAACATCACCAACGTTCATATAGTAGGTGTTTGATGGTGTTTCGAGTGTAAGATAACCCTCTTTACCCGTACGGATCTCACTGATTCGGAAACCTTGGTAAATATCCCGTCCCGTTTCATCGTCGAGCGTTGTGCCATCATAAACTGTAATTTCTGTCCGGTTCACCACGCCTTTTTTATCAGCGACATCAACAAGAACAGTAGCATTGATGGCGTTTTTCTTACTGTTGATGCTTAGCAGCTTAACATAAGGGCTGTTACTCGCATTCTGGACTTCAAGCCCGGCAACTTCGATCTGTTTGACCAGCTTTTGATTGTAGGCATCAATAGCGTCGAGGCGATAAACCATATGATGTTTATGCACATGTGTTGCTGAATAGCGTAAGGTGAACATGGGGTGCATAGCATCAAGTGCGGTTTTTCCCGCACCGTTTAATCCACCATCAACACTTTGAGGCTCATCGACGATGATTATCGGACGTGTAGCCCGGATAAGATCGATAGGTTTATCCAGATCGTCAACGGTCGTTTTTTCACTGGACTGATAAAGTTTGTTAACTTCTTTTTTGTTAATTGCACCAACAGTCATCACCATGATCTGCATAACAGAACTGGTCGCAAAATTACGGACATCGGCAGGTTTCGCAGAATCATACAGGTAGTATTCGTATGGAATACCCGCATACAGGCTTTTGAAATGTTCTTCAGTGATCTGTAGCGTTTTATAGACGCCTTCCTTAATAGCAACGGAAGGAACCACAATAATGAATTTACTCATGCCATAGCGCTTGTTCAGCTCCAGCATAGTGCGGAGGTAAACATACGTTTTACCTGTCCCTGTTTCCATCTCGACAGTAAAATCATGACTGTCGAGCACAGGTGAGGGAGGAAGCTGATTTTTCAACTGAACATTGTTCAGATTTTTAAGCAGTACATCATCTTCGGGTATTTGTGGGTTAACAGGCATTGAACCTGTTGCGCCTTCAAATGAGAGTGCACCCTGAGCTGGGGCCAGAACAGTCATTTCGCTTTCCCATTTCTCTTGCCCTTCAAACAAATCACAGACCGAAGTTATGGCGTTTTGCTGATAGGTAAGGTCAGATTCAAAATGTAGTTTCATCTCATTCCCTTACAGGCTGTGCAGGTTAGTCAGGCCATGTTGTTCCAGAATGGCGCAAAGATTTGTTTTAGCAACGTTATTTTCAAATGCGTCATCAAGAAAATAGCAGACAGTATCTTTGCCAGCCTTCAAACTCTTATGCCAGTCGATGATCCCCTTGGTCAGTACCTCAACACAAGAGGCTGGGATTTGACTGGTAAAGCAGGTAAACAATTTGCCACCGTCAACACAAGAAACGGTTAATCCATCAAACTGACGGGTTTCAACGTTAACACACAGATCAATGCCACGCTTAAGCATTAATTCAGCAAGTAGGTCTTCTTCACTACGGCCTTCAAGGATTGGGCTTACATAAGCATCAAGCTGTTGTGAAAGTGTTTCGGCAGAGGCTTCCCACGGACGGATATTAGATGTATCAAGTTTGAAAACACGAAAACCAACGTCACCTTTCCACTCTGGATTGTCTTCACGAACCTTTTTACCCGCGCGGCGGAGGCGCTCTTTGGTCAGTTCGGCTATTGTTTTAGGTTTTAGTATCGAATCGCAAAAATCAGCAGCTACTTTCTGATCTCTATTTTCTTCAGATAAAATCTCAGGAAGTTGTACTAAAATAAATTTACGATTTCCATTATCTTCCGTGTTTTTCTCAATTACCGCGTGTCCGGTAGTTCCTGAACCTGAAAAAAAATCTAGAACTATATCATTGGATTCATTGTTGGTTGCTATTGATAGCATTTTATTAATTAATTTTTTAGGTTTTGGTGTGTCAAAAACAACCTTATCAAAAAGTGCTTTTATTTCACTGCCTCCCTCATCAGTAGTTCCGGCATCTTTATAACTCCATAAATCAATCGGCACTAAACCATCTGTCTGTTCAGATAAAAATAATTTCAATCTTGGGTACTGTGCAGTACCATCTTTACCCCACCACAACCTTTTCTCATCAACATGTTTCAAATGTTCATTTATACTATACTTCCAAGCATGAGTTGGATGCGTGACTTGTTCGCCATTTAATGGTCTGGTTATTTCATAGGCTAAATTTGGACGCTGTTCCTTGGTTGCGGGGTTTATGTATGAAGATGTTGTCCAGTCCCCTCTGATGTCATTGTCTGGATTGCTATAATTAGAGTCTGATTTTTCATTTCTTGCTTCTTTAACATACTCTAATGCATCAGATTTCCTATAGCATAAGATCGAATCTTTTAATGAATAAAATCTTTTGGCATTATTACTACGAGTATATCTTTTTTCCCATGCGATACATGCAAGGAAGTTTTCCTCGCCAAATATCTCATCGCATATTTTTTTCAAATTTGCTTGTTCACTATCATCTATTGATATGAAAATAACCCCATCTTCTTTCAACAAGTTTCTAGCAAGCTTTAATCGTGGGTAAATCATATTTAACCAGTCTGTATGATAACGCCCACTGGTTTCTGCATTTGTACTTACCCGGACACCTTCTTCTGTTTGCCCTGTGATTTCAAGATAATTTTTCATATTATCTTGGAAGTTATCAGGATAAACAAAATCTTTACCGGTATTGTAAGGCGGATCAATATAAATAAGCTTAACTTTTCCGGCATAACTTTTTTGAAGAAGCTTTAACACTTCAAGGTTATCACCTTCGATCATGAGGTTTTTGGTGTTATGCCAATCAACGCTTTCATCTTTACATGGGCGTAAGGTGCCACGGGAAGGGGTAAGAGCAAGCTGACGAGCCTGACGCTTACCATGCCAGTTCAGGCCATAGCGTTCTTCTTTGTCGTCTACATATTCACCCAAAAGCTGCTTTAAAACCTCAAAATCAATACTGTCTTCATTAAAAGCTTCAGGAAACAATGATTTAAGCTTGGTGATGTTATCGGCAGTGATATTCATTGATTGCAGTTCGGGCATTTCAGGCGAAAGTTTGTTCATTGACCATTCCACGTATCTGTATCAGGTTACTGTGTGATGGGGGATATTTTACGGTAAATAGTGCATTTCATCAATGAACAGTGTGCTACAGATTTCTTTTTAAATCATTATGTTAATGCATTTATTGAATGTCCTGTCCTTGTATTAGTACAATTAGCTTTTCTGCGTCTACCAAACATTATCAGGATGTGATGATGGCTAAACTGAACAAGAAACAACTTTCTTTACTCAAGGAAATGCCTGCAGAACAACTCATGCAAATAATTTGTGATATTGCAGAGGATAATGGTCAGGCAAAATCCTTTCTTATTAATGAATATCTGTTAACTCCAGAAGAATCACTGAAAAAAGCTGAGGCTGAATACAAAAGGGCAATTAAAACAAAACGCTTTTATGATTATTATGAAGCAGCGGTTTTTTTTGAGGGGCTATACAGGAATGTCATATTTCCACTTGAAAAGACGGTATCAACGCTGCCTGAAAAAACCGAGGCGTTTTGCCATGATTTACTGCTCTCATTTGATAAAGTCAGCGAAATTGCTGATACATCAGATGGATCATGGATGGACTATTATAATGGTGCTGTCGAAATATGGTTAAAATCCCTGTCCCTACAAAAAGACAAAAGCATTGATGTTATAGCGGATAAAATACTTTCCGTGCTTAAAGGTGATGTATATTTTAACTTTGATATTTTTGATAAGTATAAAAAAGAGCTTGGATACAATGTTATTCGTGCTTTAAGGGAAAGTCTTCTTAAGACAGGTGATGTTAATTATGCTGTTGAGTTAAGTCTGTATATCAGGGATGTTGATTTCATCAGGCAATGCTTTGAGAAAAGAAAACTGAACCAGCCAGAATACATCATTAAGTTTGCTGAGTTGCTGGTTGATGAACTGTGCACTGAGGAAGCCATTCAGGTTCTCAATAAAATCAAAGAAGATAAATCAGTTGATCAGGCAGGGCTTCGTGATAAATGGACTGAGGTGTTGGCTCTGGCGTTGATTGAAGAAGGCGAGATTCAGCAGGCAAAAACAATTTGTATAGACGGATTTAAGAACAGGTGTGATGTTATTTTTTATAATATCTATAATCGGGTGGAGAAAAATAATGACTCACTGGATTTGTTCTCTGGCATAGCAAAGAAAAAAGGCTTTCCGTTTGTTATTCTTTTCTTGTCCGGGACAGATAGTTATGGAAAACTTGATTCTGAAGTCATGAATGCGAGTGAAAATGAAATCGCAGAGATGATGTCTTTATTACGCGGTTCTTTTGTTCGTACCTTATCGAGTGAGCTTTACAGGCATGGTTATGCATGTTCTGCAACTCTGCTCCGTAGAGTGCTGGCAGAGGACAGTATCAGTCGTTCTCAGAGTAAATACTACACCTATGCGGCATCTGATATGAAAAAAAGCATTGATTACAGTAAAGATATTGCATGGACTGAAAAAATCCCTTCAACAGAAGAGTATTTAAAATCTCTGTTTATTGAGCACAAAAGAAAATACGCACTCTGGGAAATAATGCTGGAAAAAATCGCTGGTTTAGCGATAGAGAAAGATTCAGTATCATATTCAGCATAGACTGTAATTAAGCATGAAGTTGAAAGGCCGCGAACGGCCTTTCCCTTTATTTATTTGTAGCAAACTCAAACGGCCTGACCATATCGTTGCTGTTAGCATCAAGGAAATCAGCCCACCACTGGAGCATCAGGCGGCGCTGCTCAAGATGCTGGGCTGTGTGGGTATAAGCAGCACGGATGCTGTTGCTTTCCTTATGGCTCATCTTGAAGCTCTACAGCGTCTTCTGACCACAAACCTGACTCAATTAAGGCACTACAGGCTAGTGTGCGGAAACCATGAGCGCAGATGTCCTGTGTAGTGTCATAGCCCATCTTACGCAGCGCTTTATTGATGGTGTTTTCAAACAGAGCAGTTAAACGGCAAAACAATATCGCGTCCAATCATCCATCAACGCCACACGCTTAGGCCATAACGTTCCGCGCTGATAAGCGGCCTCTGCTTTATCAGCTAGTTGATGGGCCAGTGCGTGTTCAATAACTTCACGTTGATGATCTGTAGTTTCACCAGCCCAGTCACGAAATGTTGATCGGAAACCGTGCTGTGTTAAACCACTATGGCCCATTCGTTTCAGTACTGCCAGCAAAGACATATCAGATAGCTGTCCACCACGAGGGGCAGGGAATACAAGATTATTGTCCTTGAAACGTGGTAAAGCCTTTAACAGGGCTACCGCAGCGTCAGACAGCGGTACACGATGTTCTTTACTGGCTTTCATTCTGCTGACGGGAATGGTCCACGTTTTGTTCTTCAGATCAATTTCTGACCATTCAGCGCCACGGACTTCACCAGAACGTGCGACGGTCAGGATTGAAAACTCAAGTGCTCGTGCTGAAATGCCCGCTCGTTTCTGCAGTTCAGAGATAAAGGGTTTGATCTCACTATAGGGCAGGGCTGCATGGTGCTTTTGTTGCTGAACCTTACTTGGCATTGGCAGCAGGGGTTTAAGCATACCTTTCCATGAAGCAGGGTTATCGCCCTCAAAGTATTCTTTCGCCTTGGCGTAATCAATAATGGTTTCAATACGACCACGCAGGCGGCTGGCGGTTTCATTTTTTGTTAACCAGATAGGTTCAAGTATTGCCAGTACATCAACTTTCGTGATTGCGCTGATAGGCTTTTCACCTACGACAGGGTAAGCATAGGCTTCAAGCGTTGAACGCCATTGTGCAATATGTTTCTGATTTTTAAGTTCCTTGGCCTTAATTTCGATAACCTCTTCAGCGCATTCGGTAAACGTCTTTCTCTTATGAGCCAGCTTTTCTTGTTCTGCTCTGGCGGCGTGTTTTTCTTCAAGGGGATTAACACCATTACGGACTTGCTTACGCAGTTCACGAGCCTTATCACGGGCATCAGCTAAGGAGACTTCAGGGTAGGCACCAAGTCCCATGTTCAAACGTCTGGGGACTGTCCTTCCCAATCTGTTTACTCTGACTCCCATAGCGATACAGAGTATCCATGAACGGGACTGACCCCGAACCCGGAGATACAAACCATCAACCCCACCAACTGCAAAAGAGCCTTCAGTTTTTAGCTTGGAAACGGCCAGTCCGGTGAGTTCTTTGGCTTTCTTTGGCATATGTTAAACCCTGTCATACAACCCGCCATACATAAGGTACTGCATAAAATGTCAGATTTTCTCGGATGTCGCAAGACGTCTTCGGACATCTGTTTTTGACAACATATTGTTTATTAATGGTAAAAATGAACTATTTCTGGCGTTCTCGGACGTTAATTTGGCGGACTGCGCTTCCGCCAGATATAAACCCCAGGTTACTTGTTAACCTGGGGTTTTTCTTTTGCCTTAACGCAGGTTTGTCCTTCACCAGATTCTGGCCATTCCTTCGCTTGCCGGGCGAACGAGCGTAAAACCAAATTTAGTATAAAGCTCAGGCACATCGGCCATTAAGCAAACGTACGCTCCTTTACAGGCGTGGTTATCCAGCCAGGCAACAAGCGTTTCCATAATGACTCTGCCCAGTCCTTTCCCCTGATGAAGCGGATCAACCGCGACGTCGACGATATCAAAATTCAACGCACCATCCCCTACGATGCGCCCCATACCGACCGGTTTTCCCTGAAACACTATATGCATGCCATAGCAGCTGCCGGGCAGCGCTTTTCGGGCGGCCTCCAGCGGGCGAGGGCTAAGACCCGAGATTTCGCGCAGCCGGCAAAACGCTTCTGCAGTGGGGACGGTTTCAACCACGGTATAGTTATCAGGCATAAGAAGAGCTCCAGTCGGTGTTCAGTAAAGGGCTTCAGTCTGGCAGTAAAATTGACGAAAGACGATTTTACGGACCGATCCCGTTCACACTTTTAACCTCCCGCTATTCCCCTGTAAAAAACAGGCGTTATCATTCACCCCGTAAATACCTTTTTACCGCTTACCGAGGCTTTGATGCTGGAGAATGTTTTCATCAGATAATCAGCTTCCCGCCCATCTCAGGACGGACTGGTTATCGCTGCGCTTAAACCTTACGCACGCACCTGCGGGTGTGGGCTCGTTTTTACGCATGATGATTACACAGGTTTTCCAGTATGAATTTATCCCGTCAGGAACAACGTACCTTACACGTTCTCGCCAAAGGTGGACGTATTGTGCACGTCCGCGACAGTTCTGGCCGCGTCACGTCCGTTGAGTGCTATACCCGTGAAGGGCTGGTGCTGAGCGACTGCACGCTCAGCGTCTTCAAAAAACTCCGCACCAAAAAGCTGATCCGATCCGTGGACGGGCAGCCTTATCGGATCAACACCACCGGGCTGAACAACGTTCGCGCCCAGCTGGATAATCGCTAAGGAGCAGTGATGAATACACCCTATACAGATAGCTATGACCGCGCTTTTTTGCTCGACACCATGATGGGCCCAAACGCCATGCGGCTTACCGAGGAGCTGGTTGCTCAACTGCATATCGCTCCAGGGATGCGCATTCTCGATCTCGGCTGCGGGAAAGGGATCTCTTCTATCCTGCTCGCCGAAAAATATGACGCCACGGTTTTTGCCGCCGATCTGTGGATTACGCCGGGAGAAAATGCAGCGCGTTTCAGCGAACGGGATCTGGACGGAAAAATCTTTCCGCTGCGGGTTGATGCTACAAAAGCGATCCCGTTCGCGCATGATTACTTTGACCTGATCGTCAGCGTGGATGCATATCAATACTTTGGCAACAATGACGCCATGCTGGGCAAGCTGCTACCCTTCATCAAACCCGGCGGGCACATTGCGGTTGCCGTTCCCGGATTTATCGGGGAGTACAGCGAAACGCATCTCCCGGAGGTGGTTAAACCTTTCTGGACCCCTGAGTGGTATTTCTATCCGCTCTCCTGGTGGAAAGCGCTGTGGGAAAAAGAGCCCGGTGCGGCGCTGATCGCCGTACGGGAGATGGATACCTGTCAGCAGGCGTGGGATGAGTTTATGCAATGCGAGATTGCTCAGGAGATGATGGTGCCCATTATGGACGCGGGGGCCGGAGCGTATTTCAATATGATCCAACTGGTTGCGCAGAAGCGCTAAGCAGAATAAACAACGCCACCCTCGGGTGGCGTTCATGCATTGAATGGAATATCGTAGCGGAATGTAGGCCGGGTAAGCGCAGCGCCACCCGGCAAGAAACGCAGCGTTATGAGCGAATAAAAGCCAGAATGTCCGCGTTGATAGTATCCGCATGGGTGGTATGCATCCCGTGCGGGAAGCCCGGATAAATTTTCAGCACGCTGTTCGCCAGCAGCTTGTCCTGGAGAAGGGCGGCATTTTTATACGGTACAACCTGATCGTCATCGCCCTGCAGCACCAGAACGGGAACGGTGATGGTTTTCAAATCTTCCGTCTGGTCGGTCTCTGAAAACGCCTTAATCCCCTCATAGTGGGCTTTGGCGCTTCCGATCATCCCCTGACGCCACCAGTTCTGGATCGTACCCTGCGAAACGTCGACACCATCGCGATTAAAACCGTAGAAAGGACCGCTGGCAACGTCGAGATAAAACTGGGCGCGGTTAGCCGCCAGCGCTTTGCGGAAGCCGTCGAAAACCTCGATCGGCGTTCCGCCGGGATTCGTCTCCGTTTTGACCATCAGAGGCGGGACGGCGCTGACGAGCACCGCTTTGGCGACGCGCCCCTGCGGCTGGCCGTACTTCGCAACATAGCGGGCGACCTGGCCGCCGCCGGTGGAGTGACCGACGTGCACGGCATTGCGCAGATCCAGGCTTTCAACCACGGCTGACGCATCGGCCGCATAATGATCCATATCGTGGCCTTCACTCACCTGGTCCGATCGTCCATGTCCGCGGCGATCGATAGCGATAACGCGATAGCCTTCTGCCAGGAAGAAGAGCATCTGGTTATCCCAGTCATCGGCACTCAACGGCCAGCCGTGGTGGAAGACAATAGGCTGAGCCTCTTTCGGACCCCAGTCTTTGTAGTAAATGTTGACGCCGTCTTTCGTGGTTACGAATGCCATACCGCAGACTCCTCTGTTAAGAACAACACGACCCCTAAAGTGTAGGAGAAATCCCAAAAGCGGTTGGTTTAATTCCGGTGAAGGATATTCATTTTGCGTCTGGGCTCTGGCGCGATGCGCCAGAGCCTTCAGGGCAGGATTAACAGCAGGGGCGTTTAGCGGTTTTCTTCAATATAGCGTGCCAGGTCCGCCGGGGTTTTCAGCACCGTCGCCACGTCTGTCGGCGGGATCATGCAGCCGTAAACGTCCTGCACTTCCAGAACCATATCGACCGCCAGGATGGAGTCGAGAATGTCGGATTCAATCAGCTCATCGTGAAAGCCCACCTTACGGGATAACACTTTTTCGAACAGGGCGAGAATTTCTTGTTCCATAATTTTTCCTGGAGTCATTAATTTGTGCGGGCGTAAGCGTCCAGCAGCTTGCGGTCAATTTTGCCGTTAGGATTCAGCGGCAAAGCGTCTTTTACGATAATTTGTGACGGCACCATATAGTGGGGGACTACCTTCGAGAGCGAGGTTTTGATGGTATCCGGCGCCAGCTCCGTCACGCAGAACGCGGCAATGCGCAGCACGCTGCCGCAGGGTTTCATCAGTGGCATCACCACCGCTTCGTTAATCCCGGACATCGCCAGCAGGCGGTTTTCAATTTCGTTGATTTCAATACGGTAGCCATTCAGTTTGACCTGGCTGTCGTTGCGTCCCTGGCAGTAGATAAGCCCCGCTTCATAGCCCAGATCGCCGGTCCGGTAGCCGCGAAATGCTTCATTTTCCCGACGGAGTAATTTTTCTGCGTTCTCCTGCGGCAGGCCGAGGTAGCCGCGCATGACGTTTTTTCCCCAGATGATCAGCTCGCCCTCGGCGGAAATTTCCATTTTGCTCTCAGGCATCATGACCCCCACCGGCAGCACGGCGCTGTCGCTGTTCATGATCGCATCCGTGATCTCGACCACGGTGGTCGCGATGGTCGCTTCCGTTGGGCCATAGGAGTTGATGATTTTGGCCTGCGGGAAACGGCGGCGAAGCTGTTTAACCAGCGCTTTATTCAACACTTCACCAATGAAGATAAAGACGTTGAGTTCAGGTAAATACTCGCTGTTGAACTGCGGGGAAAGCAGCTGCTGGTAAGCAAAAGAGGGGGTGGAAACCCAGGCGGAGACGGCGTTGCTTTTCAGTCGCTCCAGCCAGTTCGCTTTCTGAATATCGTCTTTGGCGTTCAGCACGATGTGTCCACCCATCGCCAGATTCGCCAGCAAAGGGATCAGGGAGAGGTCAAAACTGAACACCGCGTGGTTCATCAGCACCGGTTTTTCCGGCAGCGAAAAGTCCTGGCTGACCCATTTCATGAAGTGCCACACGCTTTCACGCCCAATCTGCACCCCTTTAGGCTTGCCGGTGCTGCCGGAGGTAAACATGATATAGGCCAGATCCTGCTCCTCCAGCACCTTGCCCGGTTCACCCGTGGCGATGAACTGCCGGGTCGCGACGTCGTAATAGTGAGGGGCGCTGGCCAGGTGGCAGATCTCCCGCAGGCGCTCCTGCGGGTATATGCAGTCCACCGGAATGTACGGAATGTTGTGCAGCAGGCAGCTATAAATCGCCACGGCGAACTCGGCCTGCTGGTATCCGTACAAGACGACCGGCGTACCGGCAACAGGCTGGCTACGCTGATAGCGCTGCGCCCAGTCCGTCACGGCAGCGGAAAGCTGCAGCCAGCTTAAGGCCTCGTCGCTGCCGCTGATGGCCAGCTGCTGCGGGGAGGCGGGATCGCATAATGCCGCACGCAAGAAATCCTGCAGTTCCTGAAGATCGGAGAGATTTTTCATAGAGGTGACATTCCACTAAAGATGTAAAGGGCGCCCGCGGCGCTTCCCAGCGTCAGAATGCGCCCTAAAAACGCAACAGCCGGATACTGCAACCCGCGGTGTAACGCCGGGCTGCGTTTGGCTGACCACAGCAGCATGTTGTGAGCGACTGAAGTGGCGCCAAACAGCGCGCCGCTGATGACGTAATGGCGTTCCAGGCCATTCCATGCCCCCATGCAAAACAGGGTGCAGAAAATACCGATATTTTGCGCCAGCGTTTTGTTCTGACGGAAAAAATTGAACTTCATCAGGTTCATATAAACGGGCATAAAGACCACATCGCGCAGCCATTCAGACAGGCTGATGTGGAAGCGGCGCCAGAAATCCTGCGGGTTCTTTGCCAGAAGCGGCATATTGAAGTTTGCCGGAATGTTCAACCCAAACAGGCGGCCCGCACCGATGGCCATATTGCTGTAGCCCGCAAAATCAAAGTAGAGGTAGGCGCTATAGGCAATCGACATCACCACGCCCACGGTCAGCGTAAACGGCTTATGGCTCCAGGGCTGCACGACAAGTGAATCAACCAGCATGGCAAACAGGAACTTCTGGACAATGCCGGTAATGATTTGCTCCAGCGCCACTAAAAACTGTTCGCGATTAAGGGCAAAGACGGGCTTGCTGACGTCGCTCATCCATGTCCGCCAGCGATACATTGGGCCCGCCAGAATAATAAAGGGCATAAACAGATAGCAGAAATAATGCAGGAAATTCTGTCCTTCTTTTTTACTGCGATAGAGCAGCACGTCCACCGCGCGGAACGTCATAAAAGAGAGGCCGATCATGCCGAGATGATGATTAAGGTGCAATTTCACCAAAAATAAAGGCAGCAGCGTTAACACAATCGCCTGCCAGGTTTTTAACCATCCTTTTTCTTTTAACGCGGCGACAAGGTAAAAACTGAAAAAAACGACCGCGGGAACACGGTAATCACCCTGAAAAATATAGCCCCAGCCTAATGCGGCGAGGACGGATAACGCCGATAAATACGTCAGGCGATGACGTAATACGCGATTGACCAGCGCAAACGCCAGGGCGGATGAAAATAAATAGACAAAAAACATGCCTGAGCTATACATCATTCGGCCTCAGAACTTTTGATATTCAAAATGCAGCTGCATACTCATGCTGTCATCGACAGAGGTCCACGCGACGATGGTGATCGCCAGCAGGAGATAAAGGAAAAAAAGACGGATCGCGATTTTCATTATTTAAAGCTCTGTGCAATAAAGCGAATCATAGGAACCCAGGCCAGCTCGGAAGGGTGCAAACGATCCCAGTTCCAGCCATTCTGATAAGGCATGGCGTACATATCTAAATAGGGGATCTGGTTCGCTTCCAGAATGGTTTGAATTTGCTTATCAACCGGGCGGAAGGTATCGGTGTTGTAAAGCGCCCAGGGGTTAACCGGGTCGACGATAGCAATCACCTGCACGTGACGGTCTTTCAGGAGCTGGACGGTTTTTCTGAAGGCGGCGATTTGCGCAGGTACGACCGGCGTGTCATCCCACTGCTGCCGCGTACCGTCCTCCTCGTAAATCGTTTTGTCCATCCACAAGGTGGCCGCGCTCTGCTGGCGTTTTTTATTTAACTCGCGGGCATTCGCCAGCTCTTTATCCCAGTCTGGGGCAATATGGGTGGTTGGCTGCGGCGGCCACGGCTGTACCGTCCGGGGCATAATGTTGAGCAGCGCCAGCCAGTCGTTTTTTATCAAGGTGCAGATGCTGGCAAACTGGAAACTCACCTCGTCCCATATCAGATCGGGGTGCCAGCCAAAGACACGCATTTGACCAAAGGTTAAATGGCTTATTTCTTTACTATCAATATGTTTTAAATAATTGACTAATATTGGGCGCGCCTGCGGATCCTTCATCAAAGGATTAAAAATAGAGCCCGGGAAATTATCGGCGTAGATAGCGGGTGGCAGACCTTTTGAGTAAAAGCTGTCGGGTGCCAGAAGCAAAACAACTTTACTGTTTGCGTTAAGGCTATTTTTAAAACGTGAGAACAGTAAAAACTGCGTTTCGTCATCAACAAACGCATCGCCATACGCCACGACGGGTTTGTGTAATTGCTTATTAAAATAATTATAGACAGCGTAATGTTCATCTTCAGAGGTCGCCACCTCAGACGCACCAATGAAGAATATCGCATTCCCTTCTAAAGCATGAGAAATAGTGGCAATTTTTTCCGCTTGTTCTTTAGGCGTGCCCGCCATTGATTTAATCAGCGGCTGGAAGGCGAGCGGTGGATCGAAGCTCGTCACCAGCGGGTGAATACAAAGGAACAAAATGGCCAGGGTTGCCATCAGGATATGTAAGCAAAGCGTATTCTTGATTTTCATCATCAACCCGTAAAACTGCATGGCAGTAATGTCTAAAATCTGCGGGAATTCAGATTTATAACAATTACACTACAAATGACCGTCTATTTTTGTGGCATTCTATACCAGAGCGATTTAAAAGGATGAGCGTTGCTATGTTACGGTATGTACAAGGTCGTGGAGAGTGACGTGAGGTCAGCGTGCGGGTGACTTTTTGCGCAGTCAAACGCGTGTGGGGAAAAATAGAAAAATTCCTGCTTTACAAGGCGCTAATAGATGTTTATAGTGCGCCTCACTTTGGAAGCGTGGCCGAGCGGTTGAAGGCACCGGTCTTGAAAACCGGCGACCCGAAAGGGTTCTAGAGTTCGAATCTCTACGCTTCCGCCAAATTCGAAACCCAGGTCGTTATGCGACCTGGGTTTTTTTGTGCATAAAACCTCCGGCCAGGCTGGAGGTTCAGCAAACCTGTCCAAAATCGCCCTGAGAGAGAATCCTGGTGCCGCGGATACTGCGCCGATACTGCAGTGGCGTCTGACGCATCATCTTTTTAAAGCAGGTAATGAAATAGGTCACCTCGCTAAACCCGACTGCCAGGGCAATAGCGTCAACAGGCTCATCGCTGTACCGTAACAGTTCGCAGCTGCTTTTTATTCGCCGGGTCAGCAAATATTCGTGGATGGTACCGCCGGTCTGCTGGCGGAAAATTCGTGAGGTATAGCTGCGTAAAAGCCCCAGGTCGTGGGCTAACTGGTCGAGCGAAAACTTGCTGGCATAGTGGGCTTCGACCCAGCTCATAATCCGCGAGGCGACGGTCTGCTGGCGCGGCGGGTAGGGCTGCGGCTGCTCGGGCAGAAACGTCATGAGCTGCATCATCAGAAAGGCCACCTCGGAGGCCTCTGTCTGCTCGTTGCCCTCCAGGCGCTGAAACTGTTCAAGGATCCTCTCGATAAACGCCGCGTGATTGCTGAGATCGTAAATCTGTGCTGGCAGATTGCTGGCGGCCAGCGCGGCGAACCGGGCCTGATGGCGCGGGAAGGCGCCGAGCGCACTTTCGACGACCGATTGCTCAATGTGCATGGTCGTGCGGTGATAGGGGTTCTTATCGCTATGATCGACCTGCACTTTGTGCAAACGGAAGGGCGGGAAGATAAAGAGTCGCCCCGGACGGGCGGTGTAGTGCTGGTTATCCACCACCACGATGCCGTAGCCGCTGGAGATATAGAGCAATTCAACGCATTGATGCCAGTGGTAGTAAATCGCACTGGTGGTGTACATGCGGTTAAAAGAAATGGCCTGCCGATCGAGCGTAATGCGTTCCAGTAGTTGCGTTTCACCCATATTACCTCCAGAACAACAGATTTAAATTTTTAGGCCATCATTTGTAATTTATCCCCCTCGCGTTCGACAAAATCCAGAAAAAATGAAATGGCGGTTTAATTTTGTGAGTCTGCTCACTCAGCGCCAGGAATAAAAGCAGTTACTCTTCATTCAGACGTCGCACTCGTGGCTTTAAAAAGCCTAATAACAATAACTTATCTCTACCCTCGTGTAATGCGGGAGGACCCTGTGCAACCTGAAAATATTCATCTGGATAATCCACTGACAAGCCGGGAAGAGGTGCTACGGCTGGTCAACGACATGCTGAACGCGGTGGCGCCCTGGTTTAAAAAAGACGCCAGCCGCATTGATTTAGCGAACTTTACCGCTCACTACGGTCAGCAGGTGGCGAGCATGGAAACGTTTTCCCGCCTGCTGTGGGGCGTGACGCCGCTGTTGGCTGGCGGCAGCGAGCCGCAGCACTTCTCGTTCTATTTACAGGCGATAAAAAACGGCACCGATCCGCAGCATGCCGATTACTGGGGCGATGTCGGGCCTTACGATCAGCGAATCGTCGAGATGGCGGCCTACGGGCTGCTGCTGGCGCTGGCGGGTGAAACCGTACTGGCACACTTCACTGAGACGGAGAAAGGGCATTTATGGCGCTGGCTAAAGCAGTGCGAGACCCAGGAAATCCCCGATAACAACTGGCACTTCTTCCCGATTCTGGTGCAGGTCGGCTTCCATTATTGCGGCATGCCGACCAACCCGCAGGCGCTGGAAGATCATTTTGCTGCCATGGAGCACTACTACCTCGGCGATGGCTGGTATTCCGATGGTCCGGGACGGCCGCGCGACTATTACATCTCGATGGGCTTCCATTTCTATGGCCTGATTTACGCGAAGCTCATGGCCGGGGTCGATCCGAAGCGCTGTGCAACGCTGCGCGATCGGGCCGCGCGTTTCTCCTCTGACTTCATCCATTTCTTTGCCGAAGACGGCGCGGCGATCCCGTTTGGCCGTAGCCTGACCTACCGCTTTGCCGAGGCGGCGTTCTGGAGTGCGGCGGCCTTCGCCGGGCTGGAAGTCTTTTCGCCCGGCGTGATGAAGGGGATCGTCCTGCGTCATCTGCGCTGGTGGCTGAAGCAGCCGATATTCGACCGTGACGGCGTACTGAGCGTCGGTTACAGCTATCCGAACCTGGCGATGGCGGAAGACTACAACGCGCCGGGGTCGCCGTACTGGGGCCTGAAGACCCTGCTTGTGCTGGCATTAGATGAGGGCGATGCCTTCTGGCAGGCAGCTGAGCTGCCGCTGCCGCCGTTGCCCGCGCAGCACACGATAGCCCACGCGGATCAGGTGGTGGTACATCAGGCCGACCACCTGTGGATGCTGACGTCCGGCCAGCTGGAGCTGAACAACTTCGTGAACACCGAAGCGAAATACTGCAAATTTGCCTATTCCACCCGCTTTGGCTTCACCATCGAACGCGGCCGCTACGGCCTGAACCATGCCGCGCCCGATTCGATGATGCTGCTGGCCGAAAAGGACAACTACTGGCGTGGCCGTCGCGAATGTCAGCACGTGGTCACCGCTGACGGCACTATTTATAGCCGCTGGCTGCCGTGGCACGACGTGGTGATTGAAAGCTGGCTGCTGGCGCTGGGCGACTGGCAACTGCGCGTTCATCGTATCGATACCCGGCGCGCGCTGGACTGCGCGGAAGGCGGCTTTAGTCTGGCAAACCGCCCGCAGCCGCAGGTACACGAGAGTGAAGGCGCCTGCTGGTTACGCAATCCCCGGGATGTCTCAGCCATGTTCTGTTTACATCCGCACGCTCGCCGTGGCGAGACGGTGGTGACGCCGCCAAACAGTAATCTGCTGTTCGCCGAGCGCGCAGCGGTGCCGGTGCTGCGCGGCGAGCTCGATCCCGGTACGCATGTGTTAATCAGCGCGGTGTGGGCGGGAAATGCCGCCGACTTCGATGCGCAACGCTGCCCGCAGGCCTTCATTAGCGATGACGCGGTACGCTTCGTGACGGCACGACAAGAAACGA
>OGZV01000145.1_pt1 | contig 76161 bp, 111 predicted proteins | sample 1576861 | NCBI WGS metagenome assembly OGZV01 (sample SAMEA3541501, study PRJEB24748) | human gut metagenome | biome: human gut; feature: human-associated habitat; material: faeces | place: China | collected 2012
TGTTCCGAGATATACAAAAAATTGATCAAAAATAACGAGGAATCTTTAAGTGATAAACTCATAAGCGGCGGTCTTAATCCCATGAAAGTATTACCGGCATTGAACCGGCGGCATAACTGGAATATGCCAGGAACAAGCCGCCAGGGCGGAGAAGAACAGCGATCGATTGAAGAGATTCAGCAACGCTATAAGGTGCCGGAATTGTCAGAAAACACTGCACAATTAAAGCCACCGGATGCAGATTTTTGATGCAGAATTGATGTATTTTAATATCGTAATTGTTTTGATGATACGAAAATAATTTAAACACGTGAAAGCCTTAAAACATGCGGCTTAGAATTAAATGTTGTAGAAACAACAATATGAGAAACAAGGGTTTTGCGAATAGTTATATAAATTGTATTAATTGTTTTTAATTATGACACAATTTAAAGACGATTCAAAGACATTCAAACATGACCTTCTGGAAGGGTGGGCGGGGGTCTGGTGGAAACGCACCCGGGGCGGTAACTGAGTACCCCAAGCTAATTTAAAATAAAAAGACCATCTCCGCCATAGAGGTATTAAAGTATGAGATACAGAAAACTTGTAAGATTTCCGATTGTTGTAATTATTCTATTAACGCATTGTATTAATCCGTTCAGAAAGTTAGAATATACACTTCCGCAGATAAAAAAGTCTTTGAGTGACAGAGAGAAGAAATTTATCATCAATAGTTGCCTAAGTGAAGATATAGCAAATAATATGAGGGAGCTGTTTTATGAAGATTAAAAGATACAAAGACACATTAGGCTTTATAACTAAGAGACGTGTATACGTCTTGCAATTTAGTTTAAAACAACCATGGTTACTTCCTAAGCACGATAGACATTATGGTGGAAAAGATATAGACTGCAACCTTTATGGTTGGTTATTCATTTACTTTGGATGGTTTAATTGAGAATGGAGTAGACAAACCTATGATTGCTAAACTTGAAGAAATGCAAAACGGATATGCTTTGATGAGATCATCTACGGACAAGGAATTTCAAAGAATCCTTAAGCAATACAGAGATAATAACAATCTCAAATGTATTATCTGCAATGAACGCACTGCAAGGTGTTTCAAGCATGATAAGGCTTTATCAGACCCGCCAGTAACGATAAACAATACAATGCTAAGTGGTATATTTTACATCAATGGCATTTTCTAAATTCAATTTTCACATCAGATAAAATTCAAAAAGTTACATTCGATAACGATTTTCAAAAATTTTCAAAAACAAAAAGGCGGTGTATATGTATGGGGCGTTCAAGGGTCAGAGTTGTAAATTCAAACGAAAGTTGGATGGGAACTGAATGCTACATAGATGGCAAGAAAATCAACAATGTGAAAAGCGTAGATTTTCGTGTTGCGGTAGATGAATTTCCACAGTTTACATTTGAGACATTGGGAATGCCGGATATAGACATGGGTGGAGACATTAGATTTCGATTCACACCGCAAACAGTCCAACAGGCAGTAGTTGTCTTGCGAAATGAATTGATTTCAAACAGATATTTACACAGCACTTTCTTGGAAAGTATGTTAAGTGCATTAGATGATGACTTTTGGAACAGCAGGGAAACCGTTGGAGACCAGCTTGATATTGGTTACGATGATTTCAAAGAAGCGGCAGAACTTATGTTGAATCGTTTGATTGGAATTGAGAAAGAAAAGGAGAATTGACATGGCAGAATGTAAACAGTGCTGCGGTACTTGCAAATACGGTTCGTACGATAAAATGCAGGGTTATGTTTGCGTGAACGATGAAAGCGAATACGTGGCTGATTTCGTGGAATACGACCACGAATGTGATGAATGGGAGAGTAAATGATGGAGATCATTAAAGCGATTGTGTCAACATTGGATGTATTACTAATCTTGATATTATTTGTATATGGCAGAACATCGAAAGACAGGGAAATGGCAAGCAGTTTAGGAGTAACCATCGTACTATTGATGCTGAATATATTTTTGATGTGGAGATAGAAAATGCTTTTATACAGTCCAATTTTTGGTATTTACTTTCCGCCACCAATTTTGAGTGTGGTCGAAAGAATACATATAACAAAATCAAAAGGACCGGACAGCACCGGAGATTTACTCAATCTGGATAGTGACGCCGAGCACCAGAGCGAGAAATCGGAGCATCCGGTATAACTTAAGCTCACAGGCAAAAACAGCTTGAATCAGAATAACTCGGCGTGCGATTCAATGCTGATGCCTGTGAGCAAATATAAAATAAGATAAAAATCCTACATTTCGGCATTCAAATATGCCATAGTGGAACGTAGCTCAGTTGGTAGAGCATTCAATCGGTCGCAGGTTCGATTCCTGCCGCTCCACCGGAGGAATGGATTTAACGATTCATTCCGTACAAGGTTTTTCTTCTTGGTGTTTTTCATGACACCTCCTTTCGCCACTAGGACGATTCTGTTAAGGACGGTGCGAGACCGTCCGGTGGTGGTCGCCGCAGATAGCGGTATTTGATGTAAGCCTATATGGTGATGAATGATGATCGTTCCGTAATTTGCTGACGAGCAATCCATATAGCAGTCAGACTTGATAGTTCGGGTGCCTATCCCACGGTGCCTGAGCTGTCAAAGATATAATTCCCCCATATAGTTAGGCAGTGGCAGAATGGGTATTGCAGGTAAAGAAACCTATCGGTAAGAGTGTTGCCAAGTGGCAGACGGGCGATCATCCGTAGTCAGCAACCACACCTTTTCTGAAGCCGATAATGCAAGGTTCGAATCCTTGCCTGTCTAAGCGGTCAAATTATGCTGTTTGCTTGCAGGCGCTCTATGGTTTGGCTGTAATCGGCATTTTGTATGTCTAGTGCAACGCATGGCACGAAAAATATTATTGCTAACCGTCCGATGGCGGTTATGGGGAAGCGGCAACGATTGGCGGTGTTGCGGCTGACTGTAAATCAGTTCCCAAGTGGTAAACATTGTAGGTTCAATTCCTATCTTCCCCATTTAAACATGATTACCTCGGTGCAGATGGATTTTTCAATCCTGCCGAGACACATGGTAATGAGTTGTTCCAATTCGAGATATTGGATTGACTGACAGCTTTTGCTTGAGAGTGATTTTAAGCAAGAAGATAGAAACTATCAACAATTCTGTGTGGTGTATCGTCATAGAGAAGTCAAAAGCAGAATCCTTGTGGCTGACGAATAATAGACGCTTGCTGTGCAAGAATAATCCGTTGATGTGTGCGGTGTGAGAGACCACGGACTATATGCGGAAAACTCATTAAGTCAGTTTGCCTTGAATCCGGGAAACCGGAGTATAACACAAGAAATTCGTTAAAGTAGCGGTATGGCAGAAACAAATAATCAAGGCTCTGCATGAACCAAAACATTCTGAAAGAACCGTGAAATTTGTGGGTATCAATCCCATTCGTGCTTGACAGAGGTAAGAAGCCAAGGGTCGCGCCCGGAAGCTCAGACTTATCTCCACGGTGGCTGAATATGACTGTATCTGTGATGGATAAAGGGAAACCTTAATCATGTTTATTTTGCAGTGTTCCCATAATGGAATTGGAGCCGGTTGCTATCCGGTCGGGCGTTTATTCGCCTTGTAGGTTCGAGTCCTACACACTGCGCTAACTTACGACAATAAACCTAGGAAAAGGTTTACCGTAAGCGGTAGAAAGTCCGCATGAAATTGTACAATGTAGTGCAAAAACAATTTCAGTGTAGCGGTTTCACTACGACCGCTATATACGTCTGTCTGTTGGTTAGAAAGAGGTCTCCAAAACCTCTAACGAAAGTTCGATGCTTTCCGGGCGTGCTTATCTTTATCTCCACTTAGTCGGGTGCTACTGCAATAGTTCCGGTCGATTGGAGACGTATTGATAGTAGCGGTATAACTGGGAGCAGTAAACCCGCGGCAGAGTAGAATGTGCAGATTTGAAATGTTGTTGTCTGGTTAGGCTGATGAGGTTCGATTCCGCTGTGGAGAATTTTGAACATTGATAATTGAATATCGACGGTTGGTGGAGTATAATTTTTACAAAAAACAAAAGATAAAGGAGAATTTTATGGAAGCAGTAATATTTTTAGCAATATATCTTGTTGTATTGGTTTTTGCTATTGCCCTTGAGATATATTTATTGTTTAATAACAAAGGGCAATATTTAAGGACATCATACAAAGCGTTGGATGCAATATGCAAAAATAACAATTCCAATGATATTGATTTGCTTTCAAAAGAGGTTAATAGGTTTTACGATGAATACGTGCAAGAAGATGCGCAAACAAAAAAGTTTTTTCCTAATGTTGTAGTGTGGATAGATGCAATTATTTTTAGAATTGATTGCGGTTATAAACATGCATCGATTTTGAAAGAATATGAAAATAGCCTTAAGTGTATAAGGGATGAATTAGAAACAAAGAATCCGTTTAATAAATGCGAAAAATACCAACAAGATATTTTGCGTGATATCAGTAAAATAAAAACAAACGAAAACGAAATTATTGTGCAGAATATTATTAAGAGAACAGAAGATGAATTTATACGTTTGTCCACGGATATAAGGAAAAACTCAAGGTCTAATAAAATATCTATTACATTAGGAGTAGCAGGAATAGTGGTTTCAATTATTATGGCATTAATAAAATTTTAAATTTTACCAACCGTCAATATTCGATGGTTGGTATTTTTTTGCGGAAAAACGAGGTGTGAGCATGTATCTTGAATTTGTTTATGTTGGCTATTCAACAAAACAATGTATTGAGTTTCTTGAAAGTATCGAAGAAAAATTAAAGGCACATGATAATGATTTTGAATACGACAAAGAACATTTAGTGATTAATGCTGAATTATTCAAATGCAGTGCATTACCCATATATTCCGGTCGTTTATCCTGTCTTGGCATGGAAAATGCAGAGTATATCTGCAAAGAAACTGCACGTCCGAAAGATTTTATTCCAAGTCCTGAAGAATGTTTGAAGATAAAAGCTATTTTGGAGTATGTTTCTACAAGATTTAGAAAAACTCCGAAAGAGAAGACGGAAAAGGAACTGGCAGAGTTGATTGATACTTTGATTGAGGTATGAGTATGATTACAAACTGCGTAAATTGCGGCGCGCCGATTGAAAGTGACAAGAAAGTGTGTCCTTATTGCAAAACTCCATATGATGCAAGCGGATTCAAGGCTGAAATGGGAGAAGTGTTCGGAGAAATTACGATTGGCGGAAGAACATGCAAAGTATATCTAGGAAATGTAGAGCATCATCAAATATTGCAAGCACCATATCGCGATGCAGATGGTACTTTACATCGCGGAAATCCAAAAACACTCCGTAAATTCACTTTGATTGAGGTGTAGAAATGAGATTTTTGAAAATATTTAAGAGAATATTCGAGAAAAAGCAAAAAGCAGATCCCACCCCGCGCATTGAGAAAGATACAAAGTGTGATAAATGCGAATATCTGCAAGAATGCATTGATAATGGAAGTGTCGTAGATTGCAAAACTACAAGTGATTCGAAAAGCCATTACATTAAAGGGCTTGGTTCTTATGCAAAATGTGATGGCGTTGAGGCGTGAATATGGTTCTAAATGTGTCAGAAGAACAGAAAAAGTTTATTGAATCGCAAGGACATATGGTTGTCGAGTTCAAATTGTGGTATCGGAAATTAGGCAAGATGATTCTTGAGTATACTGAAAAAGTAATTGATACTTGGCGAGCAATAGTTTTGTTTATACAAGAACATGCAATTAAGGCATTCAAGCATATCAAGGATTTTATGGAACAGCTTTCAAACGAATTGGAGCCATATATGGACTCCTTGGATTACATGAATTGTGAGAAAAAGAAATATCTGTTTGTTCGGTCACTTGGAAGAGCATACGAAGCGAATGTAAGAGGAAAAGTTATTTATCACAGATGCAGGGATAGGTGTTGAAAATGTGTGATTTTTGTAAGAACTATAGTGATAACAGAATATTCGGTGCTGATATTCCTATCAAAAAGTGCGCCAACGAAACGGATTTAACATATGCGCAGATTATGAAGAATACCGGCGATAAAGTGCCAGGTATCATAATTTATAAAGGATGTAAGGCAGCAGGCTACTTTGATATTATATTTTGTCCGATGTGCGGCAGAAAGTTGGTGGAAGAATAACGTGTTATGATTGTGCTTACCTTGGATTTGATAGAAACGAAGTTGTAGGGATGGCTGAAATGTGCAACCATCCGGAAAAATGGATTCCTGGTGCTGGATTTGCTGACAGTGAACATGAGTGCGAATTTTTCAAAAAGAAATCTGGAGTTTCTAAATGGGATTCATATTCCGAAGATGAAAAAGAAAAGGCCCGGGAATATTTCCAAGAATACTATGTTCAAAATCCTGTTGGCGATTTAACATGCGAACAGGCTTGGCTACAGTTCGTTGAATATTTAAAAACTACTGATTCAAATGCATGATTTAATAGGAGTATTGAAAAATGGGCATGGCAGAAGTAATTGAATCAATAGAGCGTGACGTATTTAGACAGGTAACGCCTATAAGTGTTGGGAGTAATGAGAAAATCGAATGTTCACAGTTAGAAGATGAACCTGTGATTATGGCAGATTCAAAGAAAACTGCTGATATTTTGAAAAGTTGCTTTACTGATAAAGCACACGAAATGTCGTTCGTTGAGTTTGCAGAAAGAATTGCACCATTTCCGCTTTCTGATTTGCAAAAAGAACTGCTTCGGAAATATGAGGAAGAATGTACTAAGGGCAATGACGTTGTTCTTGTACAGGCATCAAGAAGTTGTGGAAAGCGATTTATTATGCAGGTGGTTGATGAATGGAAAAAATTACATCAATTATCTGAACATCGTTGTAGTCGTTGCAACCGCCTTTTAGGAAAATTCAACGGACAGGCTGAAATCAAATGCCCGAAATGCGGGGAAATCAATAAAATTGGAATGAGATTTTGATGAGGTAATCAATATGAAAGATGGAATACATGGAAACGAAACCATAGATGGAGTATCTGCTTATCGTATTCTTCGTGAGCTAAGAGAAAAATCCAAAAAAGATAGAGATGGTAAAGTACATATTAGAGAAATACATAATGGTCATGTTGGCAAGACAATAGCCAAATATTAACTATCAAATAGATATTTCAGAGCACCAGTTGCAGAGTGCCAACGGCACAAATGTAGAGAGAGCCTATTTTCCAAGAAGAAGGGAGGTAGGCTCTTTTTTGGTTTCAGAACAAACGCGGTCAACAGCTGAAAGCATTAAAAACTATATAAAGCAAAACGGAATCGAATACCAATCACTGTACGACCTTTTGGATGTGGCGAAAGTGGCATTTGAAAAGGAAAATGACACGGAATGGGCGTTGAAAGTCACTTCATACATCAAGGAATGCTGCACTTGGGCGATTCAAAACAGTATTGAAATCCTGCAGATGGACGATTTGTACTGGAAAACGATGAAAACAGAAGCACCATATTACTTCGAATCGTTCATGTTCTACATGGAAAAGAACAGACCACCGGAAGAAAGATTTTATGAACCTCGTATAAATCCGCTACGGCAGGTGGCTATTGCCATTCAAGACTTGGCAGATGATAAGCTGGACGAGCTTTTTATCAATATGCCATCGCGTGTAGGAAAAACCATGATTGTAAAGTTTGCTTTCCTGTGGTGGGGAAGTCGTAATACGGAACTTTCAAACCTCTATACGGCATATTCTGACAAGATTACAAAGGCGTTCTATATCGGTATATTAGAGATGATTGACGACCCGACATATACCTATCACGAGATTTTCCCGGACAATATCATTAAAAAGCAGAGTGGAGATGATCTGACGATAGACTTGGTTCGGCAAAAATCTTATCCGACATTTACGTGTCGTTCTATTTATGGAACACTGAATGGTTCATGTGATTGTAACGGACTTGGAATAGCGGATGATTTGTTCAGCGGACCAGATGAAGCTGTCAGTGTTGACCGGCAGGAAACTGTGTGGGCGAAATTTGATAACAGTTTTATGAAGCGTCTGAAAAGAAAAGCCAAACTTATCAACATGGGTACAAGATGGGCGTTGGGAGATTGCCAGGGACGCAGACGTAACTTGCTTGAAAACAGACCGGAATATAGGAATCGGAGATACCGTATTATTTCCATTCCTGCATTAGATGAGAACGACGAATCAAACTTTGATTATCCGTACAATGTTGGTTATTCCACGGAAGATTACAAAATGATGCGTGCATCGTTCGAAGAAAACGATGATATGGCTTCGTGGTATGCACAGGATCAGCAGCAGCCAATAGAAAGACAAGGTGCACTATTTACGAGCGGGCAAACCCTTACATTCAATCCAGAGCGCGATCTCCCGAAAAGAGAGCCGGACAGAATCTTTATGGCGATTGATGAAGCATTTGGTGGCGGTGATTATGTTTCTGGACCGGTATGCTATCAGTATGAAGATGTTTATTACATCATGGACGCTGTGTTTGATAATGGAGATAAAAAAGTTACGCAACCACTTATTAAAGATATGATCTTGAAACATAAGGTGCAGGCGGCACGTTTTGAGGAAACAAAGACCACGGCATCGTACAGGGAAGACATAGAAACTGAATTGAAAGAAATGGGTTATCGGCTTAATTCATACGGAGAACCGGCACCGAATAATGTCAGCAAGAGAAATAGAATACTCGACAAGGCGCCAGAGATAAGGGAAATGTATTTTCTGGATAGTGGTCACAGGTCAAAACCATATCAAAAGTTTTTACAGAATATATGGGGATACAAAAAAGAGGGAAAAGTGAAACATGATGATGCACCGGATTCAATGTCACAGTTGTGTGTTATGAAGTACGGAGCGGAAACAAAGGTTGAAATTATCAATAGTCCAATGGGGTAGGGGGGAGACATGTGGAAGTTTGGAAACCGGTACGTGGGTACGAAGAATACTATGAGGTAAGTAACTTGGGGCGGATAAAATCTGTAGATAGACTGACTGTTTTTAAGGATGGAAGGAAACGAAGATTTTATGGAAAAATTCTTGCAACAAGAAGCGTAAACAATAGTGGCTATTTGACGGTAGGATTACATGACTCTGGTAAAACGAAGACATTTCTTGTACATAGGATAGTTGCAGAAGCGTTTGTAAGCAACCCGTATGGAAGAGATGAGGTGAATCATATTGATCAAGATAAGCTTAATAATTCGGCTTCTAATTTGGAATGGTGTACCCATAAAGAAAACACGAATCACGGGGATGAGATTGAGCGAGGAGCAAGAAAACAGAGAAGAAGTTTCTATCAGCTCGATATGGACGGAAATCTAATAAAAGTATGGCACGGATTTAAGCAGATGCAAAGAGAGACGGGGTATCAAAGAGCTTCTGTTTACAGATGTTGCGTTGGTCAGAGGGAAAGTTATAAGGGCTATAAATGGAAGTATGCGGAGGTGGTTTAATGGTCTCAAAGGAAATTTTAGTGCAATATGGCGATCTGCAGGAAGAAGTAAAAGAAGTGCGCGAGAGGATTTCTCAAACCGAAAAACAGATCATGAAAATCGAGGAAGAAGGTAACGTTATAGATACTGTAAGTGGTGGAAATGGCGGCATGCAGCATTTTAAGATAGAGGGTTTCCCATATCCAGAGTATAGCAGAAAGAAAAGCCTGTTATATGCCAGAAAAGCCACGCTTGTAAATCTTGAACTTGAACTGCTTGAAACACTGAACCAAGTGGAAGAATTTATAGCAAGTGTAGAAGACAGCCGCATGCGCCGGATTATAACGCTCCGATTCATTGACAATCTGTCTTGGAATAAAGTCGCAAATCATATCGGCGGTGGCAATACAGAAGATAGTGTAAAGAAATCTTTTTATCGCTTCATGGAGAAATAAAGTTGTCCTATATGTCCCGAAAAAATTTGATATAGTTAAAATAAGCAGAAATGCAAAATGATAAGTCGTTGGAGAAATCCGGCGGCTTTTTCTATGCCGTGAATTGAGGTGAGACCGTGAGCGAAAAGGAAAGAAACATTGAATATCGCGGAAGAATCAAAATTTATACGGATGTGAAAAAAATCACATCGGACAATGTTATTGATGTTCTTTCGCGCGCTATGACGAAGCATGAGATGAATCGCACGCAGATCAGATACCTCATTAATTTCGAAAAAGGCGATCAGCCGCTTATGCGCGAGAAGAAAGTTCGGAAAGACATTGATATTAAGTCAATTTCCAACCTTGCGCACCAGATCACAGAATTTTGGCTTGGTTATTTTTGGGGAAATCACATGGCTTTTGTTCAGAAGTCAGACAAACACCCGAAAAACAGCAATCCAACGGATAATGATTCGGCAATCACACTTTTGAATGAAATGTACGATGCCGAGGATATGGAAAGCAAAGACCAGCTACTTGCTTATTATCTGGAAGTATGCGGCACTTGTTGTCAGCTTATTGACATAAAGAGAAAGCCGGATGATGAAGATGCGGTATTTGACCTTGTGACGCTGAACCCGCTGTATTCATTTGTGGTTTACTCGTCAGATGCTTATGAGCGACCGATGATGGGAGTTTCGTATTCAGAGGACGAGGACGGTTCAAGAATCTTTACTTGCGTGACCGATGATGCAATTTATGAAATCCGCGATATGGTGGAAATCGTAAACGGAGCAAAGAAAAACGATGGCATGAAACTTAAATCGCTGGAAATTCCAGTTAATCCATTCGGACGCGTGAATATCGTTGAATTTGAGCGTGCTACAGACCGTACAGGCGTATTTGAACGACAGCTTGATGAATTGAACGCCTTGAATATTTTGGAATCCGATTTGTGTAATGACGTGGCGCAGACCACACAGGCAAACTGGTGGGGAAACGACATTGAACTTGATAAAGACGATGACGGAAAAGTAAAAGGACCGCAGGCAGGACAATGGATTTTAACGAAAACCAATGGAAACGGAAAACAGCCGAATATCAAAGGACTTGTCCTTAATTATGATTACGCTGGCGTGCTATCCAATATCCAAGCGAAACATGATGGAATCCTTGAAAGGACATTCACACCAAAGCAGACAGAGCAAAGCGGTGGTTCTACAACCGGAGCAACGAGTCTTTCTTCTGGTTGGACTGCGACGGAAGCTGTTGCGTGCAAGCAGGCGGCAATCATTAAGCGTGGATTTAAGGAAAGAAACCGACTTGCATTGATCGCTATTAAGAAATCTCCAAGCACGGAGCCGGATAGCCCATTGTTGGATTTGAAAAACAGTGATATTGAGATTCGACCAATCCGGCAAAAAACTTTCGATATGGCAACAAAGGTAAATTCATTGGCAACTATGATTCAGAATCAGATACACCCAAGAATCGCAATGGAAACTGTTGATTTGTTTAGTAACTTGGCAGAAGCGGTGGAAGATTCAGTACCGCAGATTCTTGAATATCAGAAAAAAATGAGAGAAAGCGGAACGTCCAAAGGAAATACACAACAATCACCGGACGATGAACTGAAAGCAAATATCAACCCGGATTCAAAGCGGATTATGCAGGATTCTTCAGATCAGACAAGTAACAGTCCATTGAAAGATTTATAACAGTTAATCAGCACTCACAGAAATGTGGGTGCTTTTTATATGCGCTAGGGAAAGCGCGGTACAAATTTCGCAGCAGTAAAAACGTTAGGGAAAACGGAAAAATCGCAAAGTAAACGCTCGTAGGGAAACGAGGATAATCAATCGCAGAAAGTTGAGGTAACAAAGATGGAAAAGAAAGAACTTTTAAAAATGAATTTGCAGCATTTCGCAGAACCGACACAGGAGTCGCCAAAAGACGAACCGAAGCCACCAGCACAGGAACCGCCAAAAGATCAGCCGAGCGACAATCCGGGAAGCGGCAGTGATGAGCCACAGCCAAGTCTTGAGGAACAGATGCAGCAGTTGCGTATTGAAAATGCAAAGCTGAAAAAGGCACAGGAAGATGCAGCTACGGACGCTTCTAACTGGAAAAAGAAGTACAACGCAACCTTGAGCGATGCTGAAAAACTGGCACAGGAAAAGGCTGATAAGGAAGCAGAAAAAGATGCTGAACTTGCAAGACTTCGTAAAGAGAGTGCGGTTTCAAAGTATGAAAAGAATTTCTTGACACTTGGTTACTCACAGGAATTAGCCAAGAAAGCTGCCGAAGCGCAGTTCGATGGCGATACAGACACACTGTTTCTTGTGCAGTCGCAGGCTCAGGATGCAATTTTAAAAGCAAAGGAAGCAGAGTGGTACAAAAACAGACCGGAGATCAATACCGGCGCAGACACAGGAGCAGATGAAGATCCGTTTTTAAAGGGATTCAATTCTGTAGGCACTTATAAAAAATAATTTTTATGGAGGGAAATAAACTATGGCAATTAATTTAGCTGAAAAATATGCTCCGGTTGTTGATGAAAGATTCAGACTTGGATCGTTAACAACGGGAATCGTAAATAACAACTTTGACTGGATTGGTGTTGAAACCGTAAAAGTTTTTAGCCGTGATCTGGCAACATTAAATGATTATGTAAAGAGCGGAAGCAATCGTTATGGAACACCGGATGAACTTGGGAACAAGGTACAGGAAATGACGATTTCACAGGACAAGGCATTTACTTACACCATTGATGCCGCTACAGAGCAGGATACAAATGGAACAATGGAAGCCGCCGCTACATTAGCAGAAAACATCGATAATCTTGTTATTCCGGCTATGGATACATACAGATTATCCAAGATCGTTGCAGGTGCACCAACTTCTGGAACATATACCAGCAAAAGCCATATCGCAGAGCTGGATGTGACGAAAGAAAATGCATATGAGGAGTTCCTTAAGGCACAGGAAATTCTGAACGACGATAAGGCACCAATCGGTGGAAGAATCGTTGTTGCAAGCTCGAACTACTTTAATAAGATCAAACTTGATCCAAACTTTACAAAATCTGGTGACATGGCAACGCAGATTGCAATTAACGGATTTGTCGGCATGATTGATGGAGTACCGACTATCATGGTTCCATCATCTTATTTACCGACAAAGGTTGATTTCATCATCACAAACCCAATTGCTTGCCCATCGCCGGTCAAATTACAGGAGTTCAAGATCAATGACAATGCGCCTGGTATTTCCGGTGCGCTTGTTGAAGCGAGAGTACGTTACGATGCATTTGTCCTGGATAAGAAAGCAGATGCAATCTTTGTTCATAAGGCAACAGCGTAATGGAGGGATTACCCATGAGAGTCAGAAAAGGAAATGTGGTTTTTGATCTGAAAGATAAGAACCAGATCGATGCTTTTCGGAATAGCGAAGGTTGGAAAATTGAAGGTGAGGGTGCTGAAAACAGTGCCCCATCTAACCAGGCTTGCGAACCGGAACAGCAGGAGAATAAAACGCAGTATTCCAGATCGGAGATTGCCCGGATGAGTACCGCAGACCTTAAGGAAGTTGCATCTTCTTTAGGACTGGAAGTAACAGAGGAATCTACCGGGAAGATACTGAAAGAGCAGATTATTGAAAAACTTGGTCTGTAAATGAAATGAGGTGGCAGGATGGCTGATATTGAAGAAAAACCAAAGGATGATGAGGTAACACTCACTCCCATGGAACAATTCAGGGAAGATATTAAGTCGATGATAACTGAATATGACACAGAAATCAGTGTTTCCGGTCTGACAGTAAGCCTTGCCATCGAATCGTTTGAAACGCTTAGAAATTATCCGGGTTCATGGGATGAAGATAAGATTCTTGCAGACTTGGAGAAAAACAAAGCCAAAATTGCAATGGCGGCAATCGAGATTGATTCGAAGAACGGTGCTGAAAATCAGTTAAGTCATTCGGAGAATGGGATTTCAAGAACCTATAGTGAATATCTCATGGCTTATAAAGGAGTGGTTGGATTTGCTAACTGTATTTAAAAGAAAGGTTTGGTGATCCTTACATCTCCCAACCGCAGGGTTAAGCGGTAAAGAAGATTGAGCGTGATGAAAGTCGCAGGCGGCGCACGTTAAGCGGTGGTGGGCGGTGCGCCATATTTCTATTTTGGAGGAAAAGATAATGGATTTTGGAAAAGCATTAGAGCTTTTAAAAAAAGGACATAAGGTTGCCCGTAAAGGCTGGAATGGTAAGAAACAGTACATTCAGCTTGCAACAGGGATTTCCTATGTGTCAGCAGATGGCGAGCTTGTGAATTGTGAGCATGATGCCATTGGAAATAAGGCAATCGCTTTTGTTGGAACATCTGGGGTTCAGATGGGATGGCTTGCATCACAGGCAGACATGCTTGCAGAGGATTGGATTGGAGTAGAATAAGTTCTTGTAGCAGTTCTTTTTTTATCGTATAATGGCGGTGAAAGGAGATATTCTACATGTGGAAGAAAATCTTAAAATGTTTCTTGATTTTGTGTGGATTTTTTGCGATGCTATTTTTGCCGCTTATAGTTGAATTATTGATAAGAGAAGGAATATTCGGATATAAATTTCCAAATTCAATTTTTACTGCTGAACAATGGTTTGCTTTTTGGGGGTCATATATAGGTTCAATTATAACTGTTGTGGTATTATTTGTTACCATAAGATTTAATAAAAAAGATATGCAAAGGACGCTACAAGATTATGAATTTCAAATGGCATATGAAAGAATCAAGAAAAATATTGAGGAAATTCATAATTATATTAACTTGAACAAGACTTCTGGAGAGCCATTAGATGAACTCACTATAATTTATTCATTTAAACTGATGGATAAAAAGCACTATGGGCTTATATGCGAGTGTGAAACAAACAAGGAATTTCCATGCGGGGCATATACAGAACTTATTAAACAAATATTTTGTGAATATATGTCGGTAATAGATAAAGTCCCAAAGACATTGAATAATATAGAGATAGCGGATGCAGCAGATGTATACAAGCAGGCAACAAAAGATATGTTTAAGATAAAACATAAGTATGTTAAAAAAGAGAATACTTTGTATGACGAAACAATCAAAGAAATTGACAGGTGTTTAATTTCTGGAAGAAAAAAGGTTTTTGGTATTTGAGCGAGGGGATATATGCGTTCATTAAAAAAGAATAAACAAAAGCTGTATTACGCAACGTACAGCGATGAAATCACCGTCTACGAGACAGACGATGACGGAAATATCAAATACACTGAGATTGATGGAGAAATGGTTCCTATTCCCATAGGCACAATGGCAGGCTATAACAAGCCTGTCGTTTTTTATGCCAACATTTCCGCAGGAAAGGGCGATGTACAGGCTGACGTGTTCGGAAGTAGCGTTGACTATTCCCGGACAATATCTACTTGCAGTATGGATTGCCCGATCACCAAGCTGACACGGCTATGGATTGGGCGTGAGCCACAATACAATGAGGACGGCTCTGTAAATGGTGATAGTGCTAATTATGAGGTTGCCGCACCGCCTGCGAAAAGTCTAAATGGGATTGTGATTGCGATTAAGGAATTACCGGAGGGATGATATGGAGAACAGAAAAATCAATATTCTTGGAACTGAATACCGGATTGAAACCCACAAAGTATCAGAGGACAGATATTTGGAAGATAACAAACTTTCCGGTTATTGTGGAGAAGAAGAAAAGCTGATTGTTGTTGCTGACATGTCGGAAGAAAAGTATTTCACCGGCATGGACGAAAAGGCGCAAGAAGCATACCGAAAGAGAGTCTTGCGTCATGAAATCATGCACGCATTTTTGAATGAGAGCGGATTGTCCGATAGTTCAAACCAGTATGGCGGCGCATGGGCAAAGAATGAAGAAATGGTTGACTGGTTTGCAATTCAGTCTCCGAAGATTTTCAAGGTGTATTCGGAGTTAGGGATTATTGATACCACGATTCCAAGTATTCAACCATTACAAACAGGCGCACTTACTCCACGTTCTATGATTTGGGGCGATAATGGCACCGAATATCTCGGAGAAAATGCAAAAGGCGCTACCGAAGCGTTGAAGAACATTTCAGATGGGATAAGAAAAGCCGCTGAATCGGCAAAACGGGCGGGGGTACTGAATGAGTAAGACTATTTCATTCGGGTTATCCGTAGCAGAAATCGACCGGGTAATCAAAGAGCTGCGAGAGTATCAAAACAGTCTTGACAAAAAATGTGAGCAGTTGTGCTTTGAATTATGCAAGGAAGGGATGCCGATAGTGCGCTCATATATAGGTAATAGTGGATTTGGTAAGTACATCCGTTTGTTCTCTGAAATCACACCGGAGAAAGCCGGATGCAAGGCAATTCTTATCATGGAAGATTCACAGAAGATTGTGAGTAAATGGCAGAATCAAGATGGTGTGCAGAGTAAAGAAATCTCCCCGGCGTTGATGTTAGAATTTGGTGCTGGACTTCCAGCACGGAATCCGGCGAACATTCCGGGTGTTGGAACAGGAACCTATGGTACGCATGGAAACGAGCCGGGATGGTGGTACATGGATCTGCAAGGCGAATGGCACTATTCAAGTGGTACTTCTCCCAAAATGCCTATGTATTTTGCCGGAAAAGAATTGAGAAACAAGGTCTTGAAGATCGCAAAGGAAGTATTTAAAAGCTAAGTTATCCGAGGTGGGAAAATTCGTTGCACCCACGCGCCATGCGGCTAAAAGAGATGTAGCAGAAGCGACGGCTACCGGATAAGATCGGAGGTATAATGGCAGGATTCGATTGGAATGAATTTTACATCATATTCAACACAAAAATGGAAAAAGCATATCCGAATTGTACAGTCGGTCGTTATGTTACACCTAAAAACACACAGTTCCCTTATCTGGACGTTGCCTTGGGAGACAATGCCGGCGGCGATTATGAATTGTCCGGAAATGAGGGAAGCCAACACCCGCTGATTGTTATATCTGTTTATAACACAGGATCTGCGGCAGACGGAATTTGCAATGATATAAGCCAAAAAGCAAAGAAGATCATGTTATCCTATGGTTTTCAATGCTGTGGTGGTCCCGTGCCGGTTGTAAATGCAACTGATCCAAACATTTCAAGATGGGTTGGCAGATATCAGAGACTCTTCGGGAGCGAAGATGTTCTGAAAGAAATTAAATAGGATTAAACCCATCGATTTCGATGAGTTTGAATAAATGAAACTTGGAGCCGAAAGGCTCTTATTTTTTTACACCGGATGTCAATACGTGAGGCATCCGCTAACCGCGCAAAGTTATGCGGTAGAAAGAGAGGTTAAAATGGCTTCAACAAGTTATTTAGCTCGTGTGATTTATAAAGAGCATACGGACGGAGAGGGAGCAACAGACTTTACTGGTACATATAAGCTGATGCTTGCCGCAAAATCAATCCCATCGCCAACATCTGCACCAAATACTGTAGAGAGCACAACACTGGAAGATGATACACAGACATTTGAAATGGGTATCAAAACCACAGATTCTAAGGAGTTTACGGGAAATCTTACCAAGGAAGATTTTGACCGGCTTCTGAAAGTCGAAGGTAAGAAGTGCGATATTATGCAGCTTTATGGCACTGACGGATTAGGCGGCGTTGCAAAGTCTTGTTACATCGGGCAGATTACGCCTACTGTTAATGATGTAGGTGGAGTTGATGAAATCCTTGAAATGACAGCAACAGTCGTTCAGAATACAGCACCAAAGTGGGTAACGGATGATTTTACCATCGTTTGCAATGAAAAGGATAAAACATTCACTGTAACAAAAAAATCGTAGGTCAGTCGCTTAAAAAATCAAAGGCTGTTGCGGTTGACCCAAAAGATGAAACAGCCGAATAATTATCAACATTGTAGAACTGGGCGGTCTTAGGACTGCCCTTTCCCTATTGAGAGGGAGAAAGGGAAAGTATATGACAAAGATTAAACTTGGAGAAAAGGAACTGAATATCAAATTTGGGTATGAAGCTACTCTAAAGAGTGGGATCATTGCCAAAATTGTACAGTTAGATCAGATAGAGGACGGAGTCGAAAGCGTTAATGCAGTTCTTATGCTTCTGCCGGAATTGATTCTTGTCGGCGTGCAGAAGTTCCATGAAAAAGAGTTTGGATATGATCCGAACAATGAGGAACAGAAAGAAAAGCAGATGAAAAAAGTGTTTTCTATGCTGGATGATTACTTTGATCAGGAAGATGCAGATGGAAATATGCTGTATGAATCATTGCTGACGGAGATGCTTGCAAACGGTTTTTTATCCAAGATGCTCAATCAGGAGCGCAAGAAAGTAACGAAACGGAAGTAAAGACAGGAGAACCGGAAGAAATTACATGGGAAAGATATTGTGCAGAAATCCGCCCGTTTTGGCTGTTAGTGACCAAGGGATATGGATTTACTGTACATGACATAGACATGTCGTGCCCGGCTGACTTACAGCCATATGCAGATGCATACAGCTTGGAGAGAAAACAGCGGGATAATGAAATGTGGATGTGGTTTGGTTCTTATGGATTATCTGCAGTAGCGGTTGCTGTGGAGCATTGTTTATCTGGTAAAAAGGCAAAATTAAAATACATTGACAAGCCTGTTATGGATCAGCAGAACAATGAAAAAAAAGAGATTACAGAAAAAGACATAAGAAAAGCAATAATCATAGAGGAAATGTATATGGTAGCCGCAGAACGAAAAGGACTGCCGGAAACAATAATCAAATAAGTTTATCAAGGGCGGTATGGGTCAAATCTTATCGCCTTTTTACTGGCTATCAATGCGGAAGATAGTCACTAACCTAGAACAATTATAGGAAGTTGGTGCGATATGGCAGATATTGATGAATTACAAATAAAAATAAAAGCTGACGCTGCAAACGCAAGCAAATCAATAGAAAGCCTTGCAAGCAGTATGCAGACATTGCGGAACAGCATATCGTTTGACACTGCAAAACTTTCAAATATTGCAAGCGGAATCAGAAGCATTTCCGATGCAGCTATCGGGTTCAAAGGTGGTAAATCTTCGGAAATCACATCAATGGTGCGGGCACTCAATAAATTTTCTGGTATTGATGCAAATTCTATCCACGGAATATCTTCTGCTGTGAGAGATCTTGCATCTGGAATAGCAAGTGTTAAGGCTGTTGATACAAGCGGACTCACAAGCATGGTGTCGGCACTGTCAAAAATTGGTGGCAAGGCATCTACACAGGCGACAAAGAATCTGCCGGCTTTATCTGCGCAGTTACAAAACTTTGTACGCCAGATGAACAAGATAGGTGCATTGAATTTTGATATGACCAATATGAGCAATCTTGTAACGTCCATATCAAGGCTTGGAAGCGTTGCAAGCGGTCGTGCGGTAACTAATATACCTTTACTTGCTGACAATCTCAAATACCTGTTTGAGACGCTTTCAAAAGCACCAAATGTAAGCGCAAATATTTTACAAATGACACAGGCACTTGGAAATCTTTCAAACAGATCTGGCGGTGCGATTACTGGATTAAATAACAGCATTGGTAATCTTTCCGGTTCTTTCCTTGGTTTTAGATCATCCACAGGAAAAGCAATGGCAGGGTTAAAGTCATTCACAAGGCAGATTGCATCCTCTATGGGAATTTACCTTGGACTATACGGTGCAATCCGGGGAATTAAGAGCGCACTTGATATATCATCTGCATTGACAGAGGTGCAGAACGTTGTTGATGTTACTTTTGGCAATATGTCAAAGAAAGTCAATGAATTTGCACAGAACTCCATACAGCAGTTAGGTATGTCAGAACTGACCGTTAAACAGACTGCGAGCCGGTTCCAGGCAATGGGAGTTGCAATGGGTATTGATAGCAGTCTGATAGGAAAAGCCAATGAGTTTTTGAATAAACAGACGGATGGCTATGTTGCTTTATCAGATTCCATGTCAGACGTTTCTTTGAATCTGACAAAACTCACTGCAGATATGGCATCCCTGTATGATGTAGACCAGAAAGCAGTTGCAGAGGATTTAGCTGCAATATTTACCGGACAGACACGCCCATTAAGAGATTACGGTCTTGATCTTACACAGGCAACCCTTAAAGAGTGGGCGATGAAACAGGGATTAGATTCTGATATTGCGTCTATGTCACAGGCTGAAAAGACAATGCTCCGGTATCAGTACGTCCTTGCCAATACGCAGACAGCACAGGGAGACTTTGCGCGTACTGCTGATTCGTGGGCGAACCAGATCAGAATTTTAAAACAGTCGTTTGAACAGCTTGGCAGTGTTATTGGTGGAGCATTAATCAATGCTTTTAAACCATTCGTAAAAGCACTCAATTCCGTTTTACTGGTTGTTATCAGCTTTGTTACAAAGGTTACAAACGCTTTAGGCGCAATCTTCGGATGGAAATATGAGGATTCCGGTGCAGGGCTTGCAGATAACTTTTCAGATGCGGCAGAGAGCGCAGATGATGTTGCGGACAGCACAGGACAGGCGGCAAAGAACATTGACAAGATGAATAAGGGTGTCCGTCAGTTTGATGAATTGAAACTGATTACCACAAATGATGGTTCTGGCAAAAAAGGTTCGGGCGGTTCCGGCGGCGGCGCATCCGGTGGTGCCAGTGGCGGCAAACTCGTCAAGACAGATACCATTTTCAAGAACTATGAAAGTGATATCAAAAATCTTAAACAGCTTGGAAAATATATCAGTGATGCGCTGTCAAAAGCAATGGAGTCTATCAACTGGGATAAGATTTATTCCAAGGCAAGAAACTTTGGTAAAGGTTTAGCAGACTTTCTTAATGGTCTTATTAATCCGAGACTGTTCGGGAATGTCGGAAAAACGATTGCAGGGGCATTGAATACTGCATTGGAGTTTTTAAATTCTTTTGGAACGAGATTTAACTGGAAGAATTTTGGAAATTCTATTGCAGCAGGGATTAATAAATTTTTCAAAACTTTCAAGTTTACTCTTTTGGCAAGAACATTGAATACATGGGCGAAAGGTTTGCTTGATGCAATGATTTCTTCTATTGATGGAGTGAATTGGTATAGGATTGGAAAGAAAATCGGAGAATTTTTGTCTGATATAGATTGGCTTGGCATATGTGGGAAAATTGCGCAGGTAATTTGGAAAGCTATAAATGCTGGGTTAAGCACATGGTCTGGTATATTTTCTGCTGCACCAATAGAAGCAACCATTCTTGGAGTAATTGCAGCAATAAAAATATCAACCATTACGTTATCAGCATTAGACAATATTAAGACAAAGATTTTGGCAATAAAAGATACTCTTTTGAATTTTGCAGCTACTGTCGTTGCGCATCCTTATTTAGCAATAGCAGCGGCGATCGCAGCAATAGGGTTAGCTGTATATAATTTCCATAAAAGTTGGCAAAAAGAGATTGCAGATCAGTTTTTGGAGTTTGAGGAAGAAATAGGATCAAATAACCAGAAAATGGAAGATGCTGCACAAAATCTAAGAGATTTAGCTGACACTACAAAGGATTTAACATCTAAATCAGAAGCAAGTGCAGATCAGCTTCAACAGCTTGCAGATTCATATTTCGAACTTGCAGACAAGACGAGCTTAACAGCAGCAGATCAAGAAACATTAAAAACGAGAGCACAACAGCTTATTGACATTTGTCCAGAATTAGCAAATCAGATTGATATGACTACTGGAAAATATACAGCACAAAAGGAAGAACTATTAAAGACTATAGAAGCACAGAAAGAATATTATAGAGTTGCAGGATATAAAGATGTTGTAGAGCAGTACAGTAAGGCACTTGCGGAAGCTAATGTCGAGTTGGAAGTATCAGAGCAGAACTACAAAGATAACGCAGAAGCGTTGGATAAACTAAACGAAATCTTATCCGATATAGGTGCAACCGAGGACTTAAATGACTGGTGGAAACGAAATACAGATGCATTAAAAGCAAATGGCATAGAAGCTAAAAATGCAGGTGATGCACATGATGAACTCGTAAAGCAAATGGTTTTTCTGGAAGATGAACAGACAAAAATAACAGAAACACAAAAGACACTTAGAGATGAGGTTGCAAAAGCAACGTCACAATATAATTCGGCAAATGAGTTATTGGAACAGCATACTAATGAATACAATTTATTACAACAAGCGATAAAAAAGATTAATTTTGGCGTCATTGCTAAGAATGCTGTAGAAGCAATAGATGATCTTGGCGGAGTGTTCGTTAATGGCAAGCAGGTAGTTGGAGAAGAAGCAGTAGAACTTTATCAAACAATTATTGACGCTTATGGAACGACCGATCAGGATATGTATAATCTTGGAGAAAAAGGTGTTGTTCAGTTTGGAATTGGCGGAGTAGCCGGTACAGCAGAAGCCATACCGACAATGACTAGTGCATTAGAAGAAGCAATAACAACATGGTATAACGGAAGAGGATATGATGTAGCAGTAGCGGGTGGAAAAGTTGTCGTAAATGGACTTGCAGATGGCGGTGTTGCTCAATCTCAAAGTGCTGTAGACACAGTAACAGGAGCAATTACACAAAAAGGAAGTTTAAAAGATGCCATGCTTTCTGGTATGGGAAGAGGATGGGCGAAAAATACGATAGATGGATATAATAATGGTATTTCAGAAAATTCGAACACAACAAATGATGCCATGCTCACATATCTTGAGAACAACATTAAACAACCATTTACAACCAATATGGGAATACATTCGCCATCCACAGTATTTTCTGACTATGGTAAATATACTGTAGATGGGTTCAATGGTGGAGTTTCCGGAAACCAGAACACCACATACGGAGTTATTTCCAGTTGGGTATCCAATATCAGTTCTTGGTTCACAAATTTAATGGGAATACATTCTCCATCGAGAATATTCAACGAATTTGCAGGATATACAGTGGAGGGCTTTAACAATGGTATTTCTGATGGCGCTAAGAGCAGTTTTAAAGAGATAAAAGAGTGGTCTGACGGAATCAAAAATAGTTTTAGAATAACAGGATTAAAGGCTGCACCAGAGGTGGCATATAAGTACAACAGGAGTATAACAGACAATGTAAATGCTTCTATAAAATACAGTTCGGGAAGCATTGAAAATACAATAGGAAAAGAAATGCAGATAGCAATGTCAAGCGCTATTGATTACGATAAACTGGGAGACGTCATTGTATCAAAACTTGAAAAAGCAGATATTACGGCGGTTCTTGATTCGAATCAGGCATATAGGAATGTTATAAAAAAATGGCGAGAAGAAGCAAAAGCAGGGCAGAGGAATCCAGTTCCTATATTTTAATTGCAACTCTCTTTCGTTTGTGGTATGGTTTGTATAACATATTACAAATGGGAGGGAGTTCATGAAAAAGTGGGGAATAGTATTTTTGGCAATGGCTACCGTGGTGCTTATAGGGTGTAGCGGAAATCTTGATAACGAATATTCAACCGTTGAAAGCGAAAAAACGGAAGAATATTATAGCGAGCATCAAAGCAAAGAAGAAAATAATGATAGAGATCAGAATTTAACAAAAGAAACAGAACAAAACGAAGTAAAAGCCGTGGTTGAGGGGGCTAACTTTGAATATGACGATAAAAACAATAATTTTGTTGGAATATTTGAAGACGGGAATAAATACTGCGTAGGTGCATATGGTCATTATGATAATATTTATGTTATGTATTTTGACTGCTATTGCATATGCAAGCGTCCACAAGAACTTGGATTATCAGTTTCTTATGTAGGGTACATAGGAGACGAAGAGTATTCTTATATTGTAGAAAATGGGAAAATTGTAAAAGATACAATAAACGAAAAAATTGACCATTTTAAGATTCCAGATGAATTTAGCGGTAAAGCATCGGAAATGATTGTACAAACAGAAAATCTATATTCGAAATATGGAATTAGTGAAACAACTGATACATCGGAAGAAATACAAGAAAGTGAACAAATAACGCTTGGGCAGCAAAATGCCTTGAAACAAGCAAAGAGATATCTTGATTTAGCAGGTTTTTCATATCAAGGAATGATTGACCAGTTAGAATATGAAAAGTATACCCATGAAGAAGCGGTATATGCGGCAGATAATTGTGGAGCTGACTGGAAAGAGGAAGCTGTGAAAAAGGCGAAAGAATACTTGAATTTAACATCTTTTTCAAGACAAGGACTCATAGACCAATTAAAATATGATAAATTTACAGATGAAGAGGCAGAGTATGCAGTTGATACAATAGGGTATTAAGAGAGGGAGCGCAGCGATGCGCTTCTTTTTTTAAAATCTTTCAAAAATGTATTGACTTTTGTGTAACCATATATTATGATTTATGTGTCACCAAAAGAAAGGAGGTATAAAATGTCACCAAGGACAGGCAGACCAACAGATGCCCCGAAACGTCATGAGACGAGAATAAGAATGTCGGATGAAGATATTCAAATACTTGAATATTGTTGCCAAGAAACTGGTCGTTCAAAGGCAGATATTATTCGCGAGGGAATCAGAAAAGTCTATGCCGATATAAAAAAATAGAAGTTGCTCCGCTACCAACGATCGCAACTTCTATGAATAACCAAAACCCAAAAGGATTTGATAAATCTATCATATCATTTTCTTTTGGGAAAATCAAGCACGACCAGAACCGCATCAAAATAGAAAAGCCGAAAATGTCCAATAATATTTTCTATTTAATGGTTCTGGAAGTGCTCTTACAAAGGAGAAAAATATATGAATAATCAAAGAATGATAATGATTCCAGTATGGCAGTATGAAAAAATGGTGGAATCGTATGACAAAGCACTTGAAGAACTTCGTATATTAAAAGAACGCATTAAGGAATTGAAACAGCAGAATGTTTAAGCAAAGCGGATTTTCCGATTAAAAATGGAGGTAGATGATTCCGTGAATGAGTTAATTCATATTGGAAATAATGAAATTCTGGTTAAGGAATTTAGAGGTCAACGTGTAGTAACATTCAAAGACATTGATCTTGTGCATGAGAGACCAGATGGGACAGCCGGAAGAAATTTCAGAGACAATAAAAAACATTTTATTGAGGGCGAAGATTACTTCCGACGAAATCCGTCGGAAGCGAAAGAAGAATTTGGCGTGGTAGCTCCGAATGGATTGTATCTTATTACAGAGCAGGGATATCTCATGTTGGTAAAGTCTTTTACGGATGATTTAGCATGGAAAGTACAGAGACAACTGGTAAACAATTACTTTAAACCACATTCGGTACAGGCAATTACTTATCAGTACCCAGTATCCCCGGCGGCAATGGAAAGTGCCACAAATGCCGGAAGATTACTCGAAAGAGTTATGAGAAGAGAAAGTGCCGCGCCGCATGAAGTGGCATATGTTGTAAAGCAACTGTTTAATCAGGTTGGGATAGATATACCGGAATGTGCAGTTAAAATTCCGGCATATGAACAGATCGAATTACAGCTAACATCTTTGCCAGAGTAGAAGTGTATTTTACAGGGCGTGCAGATAAATAACTTAGAAAAGGAAGCACATAGTTGAGATTTTTGTTTGACAAACACACATAGAAAATATATAATTTCAGTAATTAAAAATCACGCAGGCAAGACCTAAAGAAATTTAGAACGTCCTGCAAGCCTATGAGGAATAGGTGCGGATTCGTGACCGCCAGAGATTGAAGAAATTCAGTCTTTGGCGGTCTTTTTATTTAAAAATTCATCCGAATGGATTGAATATATAGCGTGTAACTCCTGTTAGGGTATGTTCCTAACGCACGTGAATTTAAAGATTGAGCCTTGCGAAATGCAAGGCTCGGAAATTTAGGAGATAGAAAGTATGGCATATACAGCTCTTGTAAGTAAAGAAAAAATCCAATACGGGAATGATGCGCAAACAATAACAACGCTTGAAATCGCTGAAATGATGGAGACGGAACATAAAGAAATTCTTAAAAAATTAGAAGGAACTAAAAAACCAGATGGAAGTGTAAAACAAGTAGGAATTATCCCGGTATTAGCTCGGGGGAATTTTCCTCTCAGTGATTATTTTATCCCGTCCACCTACAAAGACGCAAGCGGCAAGGAAAATAAATGCTATAAGGTAACGAAGTTAGGCTGCGATTTTCTGGCAAATAAATTTAATGGCGAAAAAGGAATAATATTTACTGCAAGGTACGTAAAACGATTCGACGACATGGAAAAAGGACAAGTACCAAAAGATTTGCCATCCGCTTTAAGGGCATATGCGGATGAAGTAGAGCGCAGGCAGATTGCAGAACAGGAAAATGAAAAGCTGCAGCAGGAACTTGACTATAGCAAAGACTGGTATTCTATTAAGCGTGTTGCAGCAATGAACGGTGTGGACTGGAAAACATTTAATTGGCGAAAACTCAAAGAAAAGAGCATTGAACTTGGATATGGCGTGAAAAAGATTTTTGATGCAAATTATGGAGAGGTAAATACCTACCATAGGGATGTTTGGGAAGCAGCATACCCGGAGTATGAAATTTAGGAGAAATTTTATGAACAAATTAGAAATCAGGATTACATATGGGAACACGGAAGTAATTCACACACCGGAGAAAATCGTGATTAAATCGCCCAATATCGAAGTAATTACAAAATAGATCAAGAAAAAGAAGTGGCATCTATCAAATTGGTGGTAGGTGCTATTTTTGTACAAATTTTACCGACTGTCATTTGAGACAGCCGCAAACCCAAACAGTTAGGTGGTGGAAATATGGCATACAGCGGATGGCTTTTAAAGATTGGAAATTACATAGTGCCAATGTCTTTTATGAAAGCGGAATCATATAGTCCATATGTCAATATGCAGGATTTAGATGATTATACGGATGCCAACGGTTATCTGCATAGAAATGCCGTGGAATTAAAGGCTTTAAAAGTGGAGTTTGAGACACCGGCAATGCTGACAAATAAGACTTTTAATGAGGTGCTAAATAATATCAGAAGCCAGTTCACAAATGCAACAGGGAGAGCCTGCTATATCACAGCGTATATCCCGGAATATGACGATTATGTGACGCAGTACGGCTATATGGCAGATTTTCAGCCTACGATATACGGAACATATGATGGGGTAATTCGTTACAATTCAGTTCGGCTTGCTTTCATAGGGGGTGTGTACGGTGGTTAATTATAAATATGGCGACTTGTTCAAAAAAGATACGGTCGATAAGCAGTTATCCATCGTATCTGATGACGGAAAAATCAATATCACAAATACAGAGCTACACCAAGAAAAATTCGAATTGACCGAAAGTTTGTGTTCGGAACAGGAATTGACGTTTGGTTCGTGTGAAGCTGCCATGATTAAATTTACCGTCTCAAACACATTTCTACCAATGAAAGGCAAATGGCTGACAGTAAGAATGTCACTTGATGGTCACACGGATGCGGCGTTTCAGTTCGGGAGATACAAGGTTGATTCTGACACACCTACGGCAGATAGAACATGCCGTGAAGTTATCGCCTATGACGCGTTGTACGATGTTTTAACAGCCGATGTGGCAGCATGGTACAACACTGTATTTCCGTCGCACGAGGAACAGAAAACAGATGAAGATGGCACAATCACGACCGTTACAGTTTATGATCCGGTCACTATGAAGCAGTTCCGCAATAGTTTTTTCAAGCATTTCGGAATCGAACAGGCGGACATCACACTCATTAATGACAATATGTCAATCGAGAAAACCGTGGCGGTCACGGCATCCAGTGAGACAAGTTCTGCCACAGAGGAATCAAGCACCATAGGCGAATCTATGAGCGGCAAGGAAGTATTGTCATGCATCTGTGAGATTAACGGCTGCATGGGGCATATGGGGCGTGATGGAACGTTCCATTATATTTATCTGGAACAGGAGATACAGGGATTATATCCGAGAAATGACCTTTATCCGGCAGATGATCTGTTTCCGCGCAATCCAAAGAGTACGCAGATAGGAAAAGGATTCTATGTTACTGCCACATATGAAGATTATCTTGTCAAAACCATTGATAAGCTACAGATCAGAGAACAGAAGAATGATATTGGCGTGATCGTAGGCACTGGAGACAATGCCTATGTGATCGAGGATAATTTTCTTGTCTATGGCAAAGGTACAAAAGAACTGAAAGGCATTGCCCAAAATATTCTTTCCAAGATCAGAGGGATTGTTTACCGCCCGTTTACGGCAGACTGCAAAGGAAACCCGTGTCTTGAGGTTGGGGATGCGGTGCGGTTGCCGACCAGATATGAACTGATCGAGTCCTATATTCTGAAAAGAACTCTGAAAGGCATACAGGCTTTGCGTGATGATTTGGAAGCGGATGGGGAAGAGTACCGGACAAACGGGGCGAACGGAATACAGAAAAGTATTTTAAAGCTCAAAGGCAAGAGCAATGTGTTGGAGCGAACCATCGAAAAGACACAGAGCACGATCGAGAATAAAGAAGAACAACTGATATCACGGATCACACAGACAGCCGATACAATTCGGGCCGAAGTGAAGAACGCAAAAGAAGGTCTGGAATCGTCCATAAATCAGACGGCCAGCGAAATAAAGATGACGGTTGCCGGTTCGGAAGATGTGTGGGATACGACAGGGTATACGATAGCAATTACATCCTACGGTGCGCCGGATTCAATTTTGGATTCAAAAGGTAATAAAGTTTATCCGGCCGATAAGTATAAAAACAAATATTATTTGGATCAGAAAACAGGATATCTGTATTTATCAGGCGGGACCTCGTGGAAAAAGGTAGCTGAATTACAAAAAGTTTCAAAAAAATTGGAAGCATCCATCAAAGTGGAACGGGACAGAATCACAAGTCTTGTTAGTGAAACAACGGATGGTAGCAACCCTAATTCGCTTAAATCACAGATCACGCAGACGGCGAAAGAGATCCGTTCGGAAGTTACAGCTTCGCAAACAATTTGGGATACCGGCGGGAAAAAGGTTAGCTATCAGGGATATACAGATCCAGATGAAAAATATCCGGCAAGCGAAAAATATAATGGCAAGTATTATTTAAATCAGCAAAATGGATATCTGTATCAGTGTATTGAAGTAGTACTGACCGATCCTGATGGAAATCAAACAATAATAAAACATCAATGGAATGGACCAATAAAATGCAAAAAGCTATCAGTAAGTGCGTCCAGTGTTATTTCTCAGACAGCAAATGAAATTAGTTCCAAAGTGTCGAAAGATAGTGTTGTTTCAGAAATCAACCAGTCAGCCGAGGGCATAAAAATCAAAGCAAAACTTTTGGAATTAAAAGGCTCTATGGAGATAACTGGCGGGTATGTGCATATTCAGACGGAAGAAAGCACAGCAAATTTGATTGAATTTAAAAGAAGCGGTACATGTGTGCAGATGGGAACAGATGGCTTTAAAGCGGTAGAAGGAACACTTGAAAGTCCAAACCATCAATGTGTCGTTCAATATAATCATATCTCACTAAATAAGGGCGGAACAGATACGGACCACTGCATGATTAATCTGGATGGGGATACCGGTGTTGCTGGATTTAGAGGGGGGATAATTGATGGTTCAGATAAAAGAATAAAAAACACAATCAAGGATTTAGATAAACATGAATCAGCTAAGACCATTTATTCCTTAAAACCAAAGTCGTACCGTTATAATTTTGAAGAAACCGGTTATCATCATGGATTCATTGCACAAGAAGTATTAAAAAGTGTGAAAAAGGGATGGAATATATGCCCGAAAGCATTTCCAAATGAGAATGGAGAAGTTTTTTACGGCATGAGGTACACAGAACTTATTGCAGATCTGGTAGCCACAGTGCAGTTACAGCATGAAGAGATAGAAAATCTGAAAGAAAAGGTGGAAAGTTTATGATTAATGCAGAAATCCGAGAGTTTGAGAATGACATTATTAATTATGTAAATGCCTGTGAAAGTATTCCGGTTGAGGTTAAATATCTGGTGTTTAAAGATATTTTGCATCAGATCGAATCAGAAGCAAATAGAAATGTGATTGCCGAACGGGAACAGATGGAGAAAGACATGGAAAAGGAGGGCAAGGAACATGAATAAAGCACACGTACCTATCAACTGGGAGAATTACCCAAGCGATGAGACTCCGTTGAACGAACGAAACCTCAACAAAATGGATAGTGCTATCGGCATTATTGACGACAATGTAGTTACATTGGATGCGACGAAAGCAACCAAGACAGAGGTGGCAACGCTTGTTGCGGATGTGACGTTTGAGGAGTCGACCGGAATCATCACGATCACAAAAAAGAATGGTTCAAAGGTTACGATCGATACGCAGATGGAGAAGATCGCTGTCAACTTCACTTACAATCCAACTACACAGCAGATCATCCTGACGCTGATTGATGGAACAAAACAGTACATAGATCTGTCAGCGCTGATTACACAGTATGAATTTCTTGATTCTGATACAGTGGCATTTTATATCGATTCATCCGGCAAGGTGTCGGCAATCGTGAAAGAGGGAAGCATTGAAGAAAAGCATTTAGAACCAAATTATCTTGCCAAGATTAAGGTTGAGGCGGCAAAAGCCGAATTGAGCCAGAAAGCGGCAGCAACGTCTGAAGCCAATGCCAAAATAAGTGAGAATGCCGCAAAAGCCAGTGAGACGGCTGCAAAAAAATCAGAGGACAATGCCAAGGCGTCCGAGACAGCGGCAGCGAAGTCAGCTACGGCGGCAGCGGCATCCGAAAGCAACGCAAAAGTCAGTGAGACATCCGCCAGTGAATCATCTGCCACAGCCACGGAGAAAGCATCATCTGCCAGTCAGTCAGCTGATACGGCAGCCGAAAAAGCAGATATTGCAACTCAAAAGGCTGCGGAGATCATCGGTAAAGCGGAATCTGCAGCAGAAAGCGCAACTAAAGCACAGAGTTATGCCGTGGGTGGTACCGGGAGCAGAGAGGGCGAGGATTCTGACAATGCAAAGTACTATTATGAACAGGCAAAAGATGTATCAGAAGGACTTAAAGGTGGATTGCAGCCACACGGAACAGTTGCATTTGCAGATCTTCCGGCACTTGCGGATGTTAGCACAGGGTGGATGTTCAATATTTCAGACGAATTTACAACCACGGATGATTTTAAAGAGGGAGCCGGGAATGTAATTCCGGCAGGTGCCAATATTTATAAAACATCAGATGATAAGTGGGATGTGCTTGCCGGAACTCCAGTTACCGGAATCAAAGGTGTAAATGAAGATTCTTTCCGTAGGGGCAATGTAGAACTCACAGCAGAAAACGTCGGTGCAGTGGCAACCGGTGGAGATACAGCAGAGAATACAGCAACTTTTACGAGTAGTGATGTGGCAGACGGATCAGCGTCAGCATGGACGAATGTATCGAAATTATCAAGTGGCGAAAAACATTCTTCTATTCTTAAAAAGGTGTCACAGATGTTCAAGAATGTGCGGTATCTTTATAAGATGCTTGGTACAACAGACATTTCCAAGATTGGAAATGGAACATGCACGGGAGCGATATCATCGTTAAACGACGGTTTAAAGAATATGTGTTTTACCGCAATCGGCTTAAGTAATCGTGGTATAAATGTAAAAACGAACTATTCCAATCTGTATATTAGTAAATTATTGAAAATTGGAGTTATTTCTATCGACATAACAGAAATACCGATTGTAGCATATAATTTTACTAATGTATTGGATATTTCTGGCTTATTTATACTTGATGATGTTACTCCGATGATTACATATAGTTATGACAATCAATCACTTCAAATTGATGTGAATAAAGCTAACAATGTAATTCGTATTTATGGAGATCAAACATGCACAATTCCACGTATCAGAGTACAGATTGTTGTTATGTTAGCGTGATACAGTTCCTTGAATATAAATTGTTGTGCCAGTCGGTATTAATTCTACAATTTTATAATCAGAGAATTTTGCAAAGATAAGCCCATTGTTACCATCAACAGTGATACCGTTATTATCATAAGTAGGATTATTATAATATGAATCAAGTAAGGTAGCTGTTCCAAACACGCATAAATGTGTTATATTAAGCGATCTGAAATCACCGATATATATCGCATTAGTTGCATACCATCCATATGTGCCTTTTCCTACAACTAATTGTATAATAAAACTCTCTAACATTAACTTCTTTAAACCGTCGTTTCACGAAAACAGGAAATTTGGCACAAATGTAAATGAAAGCAGAATTAGAATAAAACCAAGAGCCTAAGAGCCGAATGTGTAAGAAAAACTTACATGTCCGGCTCTTTTGCATAAAGCCTACGGGCAGAAAGAGAGGAAAAAAGAAAATGGAATCAATCATAACAGCATTAATCACAGGAGGACTTGCACTGATTGGCACAGCACTGACAGTCAGTAGCAGTCAAAAAAAGACCGAACACAAGCTGGAAACAGCACAGGCGGTCACAGATTGCAAGATTGAAGAACTGACACGCGAAGTAAGATTACATAACAACTTCGCACAGCGTGTTCCGGTAATGGAAGAACAGATCAGGGTAATTAACCACAGAATAGCAGATTTAGAGGAGGAGTGATATTATGGCAGATTTAGGATTTTTAACAGAATTTATGGTGCCGGTAATAGTAGGGATTTGCCTTTGCGTCGGCTATGTAATTAAGAAATGGATTAAGGACGTTGATAACAAGTGGATTCCTACTGTATGCGCCGTTTTGGGCGTTATATTAGCAATTTGGATGAATGGATGGAGCGTTTCTCCATCAATCATTTTAAGCGGCTTATTCAGTGGATTAGCAAGCACCGGTTTACATCAGTTATTCAAACAGTATTTAGAGAAAGGCGGTAAAACAGAATGAGAGATATTAAAGCATTACACCCGGATTTACAGGAGAAAATCGCATTTTTACAGAAGAAATGTGCGGCTGCCGGAATTACGATCGGCATTGGAGAATGTTTGAGGACGAAAGCAGAACAGGATGCTTTATATGCAAAGGGCAGGACAAAGCCGGGAAAGATCGTCACAAATGCCAAAGGATCCAGTTACAGTTCCATGCACCAGTGGGGCGTAGCATTTGACTTCTACTTGAAAATGGATGTGGACGGGGACGGTAAAACTTCGGATGATGCATTTAATAATTCTACCGGATTATATGATAAGGTAGGAAAAATCGGGCAGAGCATCGGCTTAGAGTGGGGCGGCAGCTGGAAATCCATTAAGGACAGACCGCATTTCCAGTTACCAAACTGGGGCAGTACTCCGACAAAGTTGAAAAAACTGTACGGCACACCGGAGAAATTCATGGCTACCTGGAAGAAAACCGGACAGGCTGTCACAGCCACCAAGACCGAATACAAGGCTGGGGGCTGGTACCGTGTGAAAGAATCCGTTCCGGTTCGCAACGGTTATTATGGTGAGCAGGGCAAATACATCTATCTGTCAAACCAGATCAGGACATCCTGTGACAACAAATGCGGCATCGGATACCTGAGAAAAGGTGCGGACATTAAGCCGGTCGAGGCAAAAAAGTTTGATGATGGATCCGTGTGGTTTAAACTGGATGCTACGATTGCATGTCTGGCTGTTGGAGTGGATGGGAAAGTTTATATTGGGTAATGAGAAAGAGCCGGTACAGAATTAAATTTTCGTACCGGCTTTTACCAATATTTACCAGTATATTTTCCAACTTTTACACAATATAATACTGTGTATGAAACTATTAATTTGGCAGAAACGAACGAAAAAGGGCATCACCTTGCGAGAATTATCCAAGCGTACTGGAATAAGTAAGAGTGCATTGGACAATTACGAGAATGGTATCAGATGCCCTAACATGAATCAAATGGAGCTGATTGCAAAGGCTCTCGACACATCTATTTCAAATCTTTACGAATCCCCTTATAAATAGTTGTCCACATACGTGGAAAAAAATACAAAGATATTCCATTTTTATACATGTAGTGATAACATATAGATACGAAAAACGTAGATTGCAACTATAAAAATTTACCTATTGAAAAATACGAACGTTTGTTCTATAATTTAGGCATGGACATTTTCGGGGAACTTGTAAACTGGCGCATGGTACATAGGAGAATGGGTTGAATATGGAAGAAACAAAGGAAAATAATCTCGATAAGGATAAAGAAATTAAGACATTTTACAAACAAAACACAATTAAATTGATAAGAAATTGTGAAAACGAAAGATGGCTAAGAGCCATATACTCGTTTGTTAAAAGGTTATTAGAATAGATAAAAAGACAGAAAAGCCAAGGGTTTGCGCATTGCCCTTGGCTTTTCTTTACCTCTGACTTGTGATTGAATCAATGAATTTTTCCAATGCATTCCATCCGGTATCATCCATTTTCGATAACGCCACGATCAAACGTTTTTTAAAATCTGAATCTTCACATTTAAGTACGTCTGCGAGCATCTTTGAAATCTGCTCGTCTTTGGTTTCTGGGATAAACATTTCGCCGTTTCCAGTTCGTAACCAATCTTCATTGACATTTTCATTTCGTAACATGATTATATGTTGTTCTGTTACGTTTCTGCGTCCTGATTCAATATCAGAGACACCAGACTTGGTTATTCCGAGAATCTTTCCAAATTCTTCTTGGCTTTTTCCCATAGCCTTGCGAAGTTCTTTCATTCGCTCATTCATAATCTCACCTCTCTTTCTACATAGAACTATACCATACGCAAACAGAATTGTAAATAGAAAAAGTTCGCAAACGGAACAAAAACATGTTGACATAGTTCTGAAAGCGTGATATATTATACGCATACCGAACAAAAAACAACATTAAAAGTTCGGCAGAAAGGAGTGATACAGTGAGTAAAATCAAGGCTCATGCAGTTGCATTTTTTAATAAGCATTTTGTTAAGTGGAAATTTTTACAGAGTATATTTGTTATTCCATTCCAGAAGGATGGGAAGATGTATCTGCACATTTCACAAGTATGTGAAGATGGAACGAGAGTGGTAAAAAGAACGTTCCTCATTGAGCATCTGGTTGATGATAACTTGGCGGTTACAAGCCAAACGCTCGCAGAGGAAAAGAGAGTGTTTAAAAATCCTACATTATTTTAATCCATGTAGTATATCCGCACTCTTTGCATTCTGGTAGCATTTCGCCTTGCTTTACAGTGACGATTCCCTTTTTATTTTCGCCACCGCATTGCATACATACATATGTTCCTTTATCTGCAAACTCATATGTAGCAAATGTTTCAGAATAACCATTATCCATATTATCACCGCCTTTCCTTATTTAATAAGGAAATTATATCACAGGGAGAAAGGAAGTGAATACATGAGCGAACAGGAAAAGAAAGTTGTAGAAAAGTTGAAAGACGCGATTCCCAAAATGAACGATTTCCAGAAAGGATATGTTCTGGGAATGGTCGAGGGTTCGGCAAGCAAGGCAACCAGTGAAGAAACTGGGAACTCAAAAACGAAAGAATAAGAAGAACTGAATATTGAGATAGTTGAGAAATATGTCGAAATTTGCTGATTAAATGTGTTTGTAACACAGGAAATCAGTTGATACAATTAATATGCGACGGCGGCAGGAAATGAGTTACATTATTGCTTTATTTTCCGCATCATCTTTAGTATTTTATTTAATCTCTTTTGTACTTTTTTAATTCCTTTGTATAGGTCGATTGTCATGGATGTTATGGTTAGAATTATGAAGAAGTCGTAACCGGTAACACGCCATGCCAATAATGAGATAAGTATACTAACGATTTTCATGATAACAGTTCCTTTCATGATGGCCGCCGCCGTACATTAATTGTATCAACAAAGCAAAATAGAGACAACCAGTATTTTCCAACTATCAAAGCGGTAGTTGGATTTTTTATTGCAAAAATCCGGAAAGGAGAAAAATGAACGCATCGAAAATTGAAATCAGACAGTGTAACGGAGAACAGGGAGTTTTTACGGAACTTCTCATTGATGGTCATAAAATCAATGGACTTAGAAGCTTTGAATTAAAACAGCTTCCGGGAAACAATATTCCAATACTCACAATCGACTTGAACGCTATGGACTTTGCAACTGATACACCAATTTTGAAGTTTCGGCAAGAGGGAATGGGAGAGATTGAGAGTATAAAGTTCAAAGGCTGTGAAAAGCCTGTAGAGTTTAGAAAGTTCGGGAAAGGAGAAGAATGAACGACTTAGTACATATTGGAACAAAAGAATTGCCGGTCATTGAGTGGAAAGGACAAAGAGTTATCACCACCGCACAGTTGGCTGATGTGTACGGAGCAACAGATGTGAAAATCAAACAGAACTATAGCAATAATGCAGAACGGTTTAAAGAGGGAGAACATTATTATTTGCTAAAAGGATCTGACTTAAAGGCCTTTAAGAACATGGTAGAAAATTTCGACCTTGTTGGGAAAAATGCGAATCAGCTTTATCTTTGGACACGTCGAGGTGCAAGCCGTCATTGCAAAATGCTTGGGACTGATAAGGCATGGGAACAGTTTGATGCACTGGAAGAAAATTATTATAACCAGACGCAAACAGTTATTCCAACCGGCGAAGAACTTATGGCACTTGCAGTTATTGAAGCGCACAAAACGATTGAAGCGAAAAATCAGCAGATTAAGCAGTTAGAGCATGAAACACTGGAAATGAATAAAGCCATTTCTGAAATGAAACCAAAGGTTAATTATGTTGACACCATTTTGAAAAGCACATCAACGGTTTTGGTAACACAGATCGCACAGGATTATGGAATGTCGGCAAAGGCATTTAACAAACATCTGAAAGATTTAGGCATACAAAGATACGTTGGAGGTCAATGGATTTTATACGGCAAATACCAGGGGCAGGGATACGTTCACAGCAAAACAATAGACATTACGAGATCCGATGGTAAACCAGATGTAAGAATGCAAACAGAATGGACACAAAAAGGAAGATTGTTCCTGTATGAAGAGCTTAAAAAGAATGGGGTTTTACCGTTAATTGAGAGAAAGGATGATGAAGATGCTTAATTTTTACGTCATGGACGGCAAAAAGCTGATCGACTTTAAACCTAAGTGGATTAATTATGCACGAGCATTTGACAGAAAATGTAAAATGGCAGGTCTTTGGGAAAATATGACAATACAGGAGTCTAAAAGTGCTTATCCGGATGATTTCAAGAAGAATCTGTACTTGCTGATAAAACTAAAAGGGAAATCTGATTGCAAGTCGTTAAAGCGTGGAGAGTCGGACTTTGTGACAAAAGAATTTTATATTATTGAAGTGATATGTGCTATGGTGGGGACTTTGACACCAAGAGAATTTATGAATATGTTTCCTATCGAAAAGACATTCGATGGAGAAAAATACCAGTGGAAAGATTACTTCTATACAAGGAATTACATTGAGAAGTTCGGTATGGACAAACTGATAGGAGATAAAGCACCGGAATTTCTTATGGAATATCAGAACTGGGATATTACACATTTTATGGTTTATTGGATGGAAGTTGTAAGTCAGATGAATATTTTACAAGGTGGCAAAGATATCTTGCTTGAGTTCATGGAAGAACAGGGAGTAAAGCCACATACGATGCATTCCGACGGCAATTACATGATCGACGATGAAACAGGAGAAAAGTTCGAAATTAAAAGTCCTAAGAATCGGATGAAAAAGCTTTTTTCTGTTACATGAGGAAATACCTATGAAGAAATTAGAAAAAGTAATTGAAATGATAGGCACCGTTGCTTTTCTGTTTTGCATCTGCATTGATGTAACGGAGTATCCGGTTACTGCCATACCTGTATTGATTGGATTGCTTCTTATTTATATAGGAACAAAAATAGATGGGGAGTGGCAGGAGTATACAGAAGAGATCGTAGATCATAATTATAACAGTGAGTCTGAAGACGATGACGGTATTACCTATATCGCATTTGACACAGATTACAGCAAAGAAAAAGAAAAGGAATCATCCCAACCGACCAAAGCAGAATGATTCCAGTTCAAGCAATAGCATAAGCTATTTGCGCCTATTTTAGCACGAGAAAAGAGGAAAATCAAATATGGATGAAAAAATGAAAAACAATAATGTTTTACTTACCGGGAAAATTGTTTCAGAACCGGAATATAGCCATGAGGTATATGGAGAACAGTTTTACAACCTGTTTCTTGATGTGAACAGAAAAAGCGATATTGCAGATGTGATTCCACTGACAATTTCAGAAAGATTATTTGACGTGAGTAAGGAATGCATTGGAACTGTGATAAACGTTTCCGGTCAATTACGTTCTTTTAATCTGCACGAAAAGAGCAAAAATCGTTTAATATTGTCTGTTTTTGTTCGTGATATTGAAATAATCACTGATGAGTATGAGGACGAAAATGAAATCATGCTTGATGGGTTCATCTGCAAAGATGTTGTTTACCGGAAAACACCGCTTAAAAGAGAGATCGCAGATCTTTTGATTGCAGTCAACCGCTCCTACGGAAAATCAGATTATATCCCATGTATCTGCTGGGGTAGGAATGCGAGATTTGCATCTACGTTTCCGGTTGGGACTCATGTGCAATTTATTGGACGTATTCAGAGTCGTGGGTACATCAAGAAATATGAAGATGGAACAGAGGAACAGCGGACAGCCTATGAGGTGTCTGTAAGCAAAATAGATGTATTGGAGGGAAAATAATATGGCAGAGAATATGATTACAATTCCGGCAGAGGAATATGCAGATTTGATCGCAAGCAGAACAAAGTTACATACAGCTTGCAGACTGATAGCAAACGAGCACAGGAAAGATGTTGAGTTGCTTGGTTCAAAGTCAACATCAATCAATTCAGAGTTGATCGAAACTGCGCTCGGATATGTTGAAGATAAAACATCTCTTGATGCGGCATTTGAGAAATATAGAGAGAAAAAGGAGTGTGAAGCAAAATGAAAATGATTTTAAAATCGCTCCATATTGAAAATTTCAAAGGTGTAAAGGATAAGACATACGAATTCGGAAAGACAACAAGGGTTTCCGGCATGAACCGGAGAGGAAAGACCACAATCGGGGCGGCGTGGTACTGGCTGATGTCTGATAAGAACTATGAACTTGTAAGTAACCCAAACATTAGACCGGACAATATAGAAGATTGCATTCCAACCGTTACTGCAGATGTTGATGTGGACGGAAAAGAGATTACTCTTTCCAAGATGCAGAAGCGCAAAGTCGGAAAGCCGGATGCAAATGGAGTTTCAAAAGTTACGATCACAAATACATATGAGATTAATTCTGTGCCTAAGACAGAACGTGATTTTAAGGCATATCTGGAAGAATTAGGGTTTGATTTTGGCAAATTCCTCATTTGTTCGCACCCGAATGTATTTACAAAAGACTTGTCGTTGAAGAAAAAGCAGGATGAAATGAGAAAATCATTATTTGCTATGGCAAGTAAAAAAACAGATTTAGAGATTGCGCAGATGAGCAAAGATACAGCCGATGTTGCAAAACTACTTGAATCCTATAAATTCGAGGAAATTGAAGCCATGAATAACGCTTCTAAGAATAAAGCAGTTAAGCAGTTAGATGCGATTCCTAATCAGATCATCGGGCTGGAGAAAGCAAAGGCTGATGTCGATGTGGCAGAGCAGGAACTTGCCAAGGCTGATTTGGCTAGAAAGATTGCGGATTTAGATGGTAAGATTGCAAATTCCGGTAGTGCATTGAATGAGTTAAGAGAAAAAGAAATGCAGTTGCAGTTCGATATGTCCGGCATTATGCAGACAATGAGCCGTGAATTAGATGATAAACGCAGAAAACTTGATGATGCCATTTTTGATACTGTTAGAAATGTCGATAATGTACTTCGTCAGATTCGGAACATAAAAACTCAGATCGCAGATAACGAAAAGATTATTTCTGATGCTGATGCTGAACGTAAGGCTCTGGGCGTGAAATACAATGCGGAGAAAGCCAAAGCGTTTGATGAAGCACCTTACCAGTTTGACGAATCCAAGTGGGTATTTGATGATTCTACGACCGTTTGCTCTTTATGCGGACAGAGGTTGCCAGATGATAAAATCGAGCAGATTAAGTCAGATTTTGAAGCGAGAAAGGAAAAAGCAAAGGAAGATTCATTTAGAAAGCTTGCTGATGCGAAAAGGAATTTTATTGAACAGACAAATTCAAATATGGAAAATATCAAATCCAAAGGCTTTGAACAGAAACGCATCATCGAGGATTTGACCAAAAAGAATGCCAAGTTGCAGCAGTCTGTTGAATCCTTGGAGAAACAGGAGCAGGAAACACTTGCGAAGAAAGAAGAACTTTCCAAACAGTTATCTCAGTTGCCGGAAGAAGTGGATTATTCGCAGAATGAGGAATATGTGAAGCTGAAAACCGAACATGACGAGATTCTTGCCAAAATCGAAAAGCTGGAATCAGAGGGCGCAGACAGTGTCGTTGATGAACTGAAAGCCGAGAAATCAGATTTGCAGTCACAGCTTGATGAAGTAAATAAGATTATCGCACAGGCTGAAAATAATATCCGCATTGATGAACAGATTGCGGATATGCAACAGAAACAGCGTGAGTATGGACAAGCAAAGGCAGATGCCGAGAAGATTCTTTATCAGCTCAAAGAGGTTTCAAAGCGAAAGAATGAGTTACTTGTTGAGGAAATCAATCAGCATTTCGGTATTGTACGTTGGAAGTTGTTCGATTTCCAGAAGAACGGAGAATATAAGGAAGTTTGTATTCCTACGGTACTTGATGGAGAAACCGGCATTTATAAGGTGTTCGGTGACACAACAAACACTGGCAGGGAAATTGAAGCAAAGATTGATATTTGCAACAGTTTTCAGAAGTTCTTTGATATGTATGTCCCAATCTTCCTTGATGGTGCAGAAAGTATCAATGACGAATATGTACCGGCTGTTGATACGCAGTTAATTCTTCTTACAGTATCAGAGGACAAGCAGTTGAAAGTTGAAGCAGTGTGATATGGACTATCCAATAAACGAAAAGGCTATCGAAATCATTGATATGTATATGAATAGCAAGAAGGTAATTATTATCGGCACCGAGGGAGCGTGCATTGATGCGTTTAAAGATATGTGCGAAAAAGTATTTCGAGAAAAATGCATTGTGCGATTGGTTTATCACAAAGGCGAGGAACCGCGCTTTACCTCATGGGATAGGAAGTACGACACATATTTTCAAGGAGATACGTGGTACACATATTGCTGGCTTGGCAAGCGTGGTTTTGGTTACAAATATTTTCTGAAAGGAAAATGTGAAAGGTATTTTCAAGACCATGCGGAGCAGATAATAAAGCTATTTATTTCCGAGACATACAAAACTATAGAAAATGCAGTACGAGAAACGGGTTGCTTCTTGGAATTGTGGAACGCTTTTGATAGCTGGTTTGATGATAGGAGAAACAAATTCATGGAGAATATGAAAACAGATATTCAAGAAATCCGAGGATTATCGGCAAGAAAAACACCGCAATCACATGGCGGCGTAGCTAACTTGCTGAAAGTTCTCACAAAGACAATGGAAAAACAAGGTTCTGATATTGCGAGTATTGCAAATGTACAATATGCGGTATGCGTGCAGGCAGGAATTTATATTCCGGACGAGTTTATCAGAGATGTTGCAGTCACATTGGATATGCCAATAAAAAATGAAGAAAGTGAGGTATTAGAGTGAATTATATCAAAGCAAAATTTCCAAACAGCACCAGAAGCTATACATACCGCACCGAGGATTCTGTAAAAGCCGATGACACGGTTGTAAATGCCAAGGGTGCAAAGTTGACGGTTACAGATGAATCTGTGGATATGAAGTGGGTGGAAACCTACGGTGCTGATAAGGTGGCAGTTGTGAAGAAATATGAGGAACTGGAAAGCGGTGGTGACGATGAGAGTTAATCCATGTAGATATTGTGCATTGTCTTTAAACCTTAATGGAAAGCATTGTTCAAGGTATTCTTCCGAAGAGTGTACAAAATGCGAGAAAATCCAAAAACACAGGGAATACCTTTTGAGTCAGCGAAAATTCGCAGAGGGTGAGCAGATTACAAGCATTGAGGAACTTTTGAAACAGGAATGGGTAATGTGGTATCACAGTACAAAGCACATAGAGGTTATCAAGAATATGCAACTCAATCTTGTTTTGAAATTTCTTAAAAATGGAGCATTTAAAAAAGCAATAAGGAAAGAAAGCGAGGAAAAATAATTATGGCAGAGAACACAGCAGTAGCAAAGGCAGAGGAAAAGAAAGAGGTTGCGCACAGCAACAAAGTTACAGATTACAGTCTTGGAATTTTCGGAACATCAGATAATTTCATCATGGCAATGCAGATGGCAAAGGCACTGGCAAGTTCCACAATCGTTCCGCAGACATTCCAGAAGAACGATGCGAACTGTCTGATTGCCATTGAACAGGCACAGCGGTTAAGAGTTAGTCCACTGATGGTTATGCAGAATCTGTATGTTATTCAGGGTAGACCGAGTTGGAGCAGTAAATTTCTGATTGCCGCAATCAATAATTCCGGAAAATTTGATATGGAATTGCAGTTTGACGAAACAAAGGACAAGAACGGCAAGCCATTCTCATGTACGGCTTGGACTATGAAAAATGGTCGCAGGGTTGAGGGCATGGAAGTAAATATGGATATGGCAAAAGACGAGGGTTGGCTTGGCAAGAACGGTAGCAAATGGAAAACCATGCCGCAGTTAATGCTTCGGTATCGTGCCGCATCTTTCTTCTCCAGTCTGAATTGTCCGGAACTGACAATGGGACTGTATACGAAAGAGGAAATGCAGGACAACGATTTCAAGGAATATCCGATGGAAGATTTGCAGGAACAGGTCAAAAGAGATATTGCCGAGAACGCCAATTCAGAGGATTTTGTTGTAGATGCGGAAGCAAAAGAAGTTGAAAGTGCAGCAGTCGAAGCGGAAGTTGTTGAACCGGCAGAAAATGACGAGAATGTGCCGGATTTCATGAAGGATTAGAGGTGGACGCATGAATCTTCCAAAGTCTGAATTGAGCAAGCAGGGAGCATTGCAATTATGGAATACATATCATTCGGAGTATGCAAAGGAGCAAATGATTCTTGCCAACTATGGGATTGTTTTTTCTGTCATGCATAATTTAAGCATTTCGATGGATGATGAAGATATGTTTCAAACCGGAATTGTTGGATTGCTAAAGGCTATTAATACATTTGATTCTTCCAAAGGGTATAATTTTTCAACCTATGCTTTTCCTATCGTGCGAAATGAACTGCTTATGTCATTCAGAAAGAGTAAAAAGTCGGTAAGAGCAGCGTTCTCTTTGGATGATAACGTAGACATAGGAAATGGCGAAAGTGTTCCATATGCCGAACTGATGGCGGACGGTAGGGATCACGAGAAAGATGTGATAAATTCTATACTTGTTCAACAGATTTTTGGAACGCTGAATTTGAGAGAAAAGCGTATTTTCATAATGTTTTTTGTAGAAAACAAGACGCAATGCGAAATCTCTAAAGAGATGAAATTGTCACAGTCATATGTTTCCCGAATTATTAAGAATATGGGAAGAAAAGCAAAACACAAGGAAAGGAATACAATATGAGAGTTATATCACAGGACGGTACGATTGATGTGCCTTATGAGCAGGTTGTTATTCAGCGTTTTAACCGAGTAATATACTTTCTCAATAAAAATTTAACTGGTGTGGAGTCAGTTATAAACGATATGGAAATGGCTTCATACTCAACCGAAGAAAAAGCCAAGAAAGCTATGGAAATGCTTAGAAACAAGTACATGGAATATACAAGTACAAATTATTTAAAAATTTTTCAGTTCCCAACAGAGGAAGAATTGGAGTAGCCTATGGAAATTATGTCAGTCTTAGAATCCGTGCAGAAAGGCATGGAAGATAACATTTACAATTTCTGTAAAGACGGAAAATGTAGCCAATGCGGTAACTGCTGTTCCAACCTCTTACCGATGAGCAGAAAAGAAGTAGATACCATTCGCAGATATATCCGTAAGAACCATATCAAAGAGTGCAAACACCTGCTTCCTACTGCGAAACACCCGTATGATATGACTTGTCCTTTTCTTGATACTGACAAGAGTTGCGAGAAATGCAGAATCTATCCGGTTCGACCGGAAATCTGCAAGCAGTTTATCTGTGACAATGAGCAGAGGGCAAAGCATAATCGGGCATTGTTGGGGCAGACGAGACAGATTGTTGATGTAAGGAGTGAGTTTTATCCATGAGAGTAGGTCTGATCGACGTGGACGGTCATAACTTTCCGAATTTGCCATTGATGAAATTGTCGGCTTGGCACAAACAGCAAGGTGATACAGTTGAATGGTACGAGCCGTTAATGCATGGATTCCCCAATCCGCCACTTGACAAGGTATATATGTCAAAGGTATTCAGCTTTACACAAGACTATCAATATTTTGTTAATGCAAATGAAGTTATCAAAGGCGGTAGTGGTTACTGTATTGGCCTTGTAGACGGAAAGGAAGTTTTTGACAAGTCGAAGGATATCGAGTTGCCTTATGAGGTAGAGCATATTTATCCAGATTACTCAATTTATGGAATTACCGATACCGCATACGGTTTTCTTACAAGAGGTTGTCCGAGAGGTTGTGATTTCTGCCATGTAAAAGTGAAAGAGGGTTTATGTAGTCGTAAGGTCGCTGATTTATCAGAGTTTTGGAACGGTCAGAAGAATATTGTATTGTGCGATCCGAACATTCTTGCTTGCAAGGATTGGAAGACGTTGTTGCAACAGTTGGTAGACAGTAAAGCCTGGGTAGACATAAACCAAGGATTGGATATAAGACTTATGACAGAAGAAAAAGCAGAATTGATTAAGCAGATGAAAATCAAGGAACTGCATTTTGCTTGGGATAGATATGAGGATAAGGACATTATTATTCCAAAACTGAAATTGTTTAAAGAAATCACTCAAATTGATATTCGGAAACTGATTGTATTTGTACTTTGCAATTTTGATACAACAATCGAGCAGGACTTAGAACGCATCTATGTTCTTAGAGATTTAGGATATTGGGCGTATGTAATGCTTTACGACAAGGAACATATACCAAAGAATAGCAAATTAAGGAAAATGGCACGTTGGGTAAACATGAGAAGTGTGTTTGCTACCGTTCCAAAATTTGAAGATTATTTGAGAAAGTGAGGTGGTTTAATGTTCTTAAGATGTTGCGGTTCCGGAAGTTCGGGTAATTCCTATGCCTTAATTGCAGACAATGGAGAAATTCTTGCAATTGAAGCCGGATGCAAGTTTCTTGATTTTGAGAAGATGATTGATTGGAAAATCTCGAACGTTGTCGGTTGCATTGTGACCCATGAGCACCTAGACCATGCACGATACATAAAAGACTTTATGAAAGCCGGTATTCCAGTTTATACAGCCTTTGAAACGCAATCAGCATTGGAAACCATTACCGGAGAATGTACAATAGCCATTCCACCACGTACAGTACGGCAAACCGGCAGTTTTTCGGTAACACCATTCAATGTACCACATGACACAGAAATCGAGTGCTACGGCTATTTAATCAAGCATGAGGAAATGGGTAAGCTGTTATTCTTGACCGACTTGGAATATTGCAAGTATGACTTTTCCAGTATGAAAGTTGAGCAGATTATGGTCGAAGCCAACTACAGCATGGACTTGGTAGACCGAGACGAGCCGAACTACGAACACCGCCTGCGAGGTCACATGAGCCTTGATACGGCACTTAAATTTATTTCTACTAACGATAACCCGGCATTGAGAAATGTCGTTCTAATTCACTTATCAGATAAAAGCGGAAATCCCGCACTTTTCAAACAAAAGGCAGAAGAAACAGTTAAATATGGAGCAGATGTTTATATAGCGGAAAAAGGATTGGAAGTTGATATGAACCTTTGCCCGTTCTGATGGTTGCAACACCTTGGAGCAATCCTAAAAGAAACCCATTCATGCGGTATCTGAAATTTTGGCAAGGAATTTAATATATCACGACTAAATCGTAAGCCATGAGATACCTTTGGCGGTTGCTAAAAGTGACCGCCAGAAAGGAGAATACGTGTTAATAATTGAGGATAAAGGACAGAAAGAGGGCTTGCACATCCTTAAGAATAGATATTTCAAAAGCCACGATATGGAAGTTTTGCGTGCACCATTACCGGTTGGAGATTACATAATTGCCACAGATAAGGTAGCGGATGTTATCCATAGAAAATCAGCTAGAAAAATGGAACTTAAAAAGATGGATTTTCTTGGCACATATGATGTTTCCGTTGACACGAAAAAGGACATGCAGGAAATTGTAGGGAATATCTGTGGAAAAGCACATCCGAGATTCCGTGACGAGTGTATTTTGGCGCAGAACAACGGAATTAAGTTATATGTGCTTATTGAAAATACAGACAAGGTGTATTCCGTCAATGATGTATTTACATGGCATAATCCTCGAGTGGACCGGTATAACAATATTGCATATATGCACACACTTGGAAAATTGCTGAATGTATCGCTACCGAAAACAAAGCCGACATCTGGCAAGGTATTGGCAAAAGCTATGTTGACAATGCAACTTAAGTATGGCGTTGAGTTCGTATTTTGTCGCCCGGAAGATGCTGGGGCAAAGGTTATTGAATTGCTTGGAGGTAGTGAAAATGGCGGAGAATAAGCGGTATTACTGGCTTAAACTGATGGATGATTTCTTTGATAGCAAACGAATCAAAAAACTCCGAAAGATGGCTGGTGGCGATACATATACGATCATATACCTTAAGATGCAGTTGTTGTCGCTGAAAAAAGGTGGCTATCTGGAATATTCCGGATTGGAAGATGAATTTTACAAAGAGATCGCCCTTGATATTGACGAGGACGAAATCAATGTTCAAGTAACGATTCAGTATCTTCTTTCCTGCGGATTGCTTGAAACATCAGATTCCATTGAGTACAAGTTGCCATTTGTGCAAGATAACCTAGGAAGTGAGACTGCAAGTACCAGAAGAAGTCGTAAATCTAGGGAAAATGCACAAAAAGCGTTGCAATGCAACAGTGGAGCAACGGAGTGCAACATTTTGCAACAAAATTGCAATGTAGAGATAGATATAGAGAAAGATATAGATACAGATATAGAGATAGAGAAAGAAAATACAAAAGAAAGCATACTTGATTTGGACTTTGACGCGGAATGGGGATGGGAATACACGATCAATGCATATCCAAAGAAAACGTCGTTAACGTCTGCCAAGGTAGCATGGATGGACAAGCTTTTAGAAGTTATCGAACCGAACAGAAAAGCCGTTGCAAAGCTGATATATGAGGCTACAGTGGCATATGTTACTGACTATATAGAGAAGAATCCAGATGATACAAATTATCGTTATATTCCGAAATATGGTGATTGGCTGAAAGAGGACTGCGATTACTGGATTCGTCAAGTTGAGAAACGAAAGCGAGGTGAGAACAGTTGACGGAAGCAGAAATTGGAGTGATCGGATGTGTATTGATTGACAATGATTCCATGTACAAGATTTACAACAAATTGAAGCCGGAAATGTTCAGCTCTGAATTTTGTCAAGATGCTTTTGCTGAAATGCTTGCCATGTATGATCGTGGAGAAAACATTAATGTCGTTTCACTGTCTCAGACACTTGAAAACCACAAATGGGAGCCGGAAATAATTGCAAGCGAATTGAAAGAATGCATATCTGTTACCCCAGTCTCAACGGCAATAAAAAGCTATGCGGATGCAGTCATTAAGGATTGGCGGGCAAGGGAAACAAAAAGCCTTTTCCAGAGAGTGAGCCTTAGACCATGTGATATTGATAATTCGATCGCGGAAGTTCTTACAAGGCTTGAAGAAATCCAAGTTAATCAGTTGAAGAAATCTAAGTTGATGAAGCAAATCGTATCAGAGAACAAAGATAAATACTTCAATGATGATGTTGGAGAGGACAGGGTAAAGACAGGATTTTACCATCTTGACGATTGCCTTGGCGGTCTTGAAGGCGGAGACATTACAGTTGTTGCCGCGAGACCGGGAGTTGGTAAGTCTGCTATTGTGGCACAAATAATCGAGAATATGGCAAGAAAAGGCTATAACACTTGTTACTACAACATGGAGATGAACAACAGTCAGATTTATGAAAGGTTTGTTTCAAGAATGTCAAAGATTGGTCTGACAAGAGTTCGCAGGGCAAAGGCTTTTCTTGGTGGAGAGAAAGAAGCATTTGACAAGGCAAATGATGAGCTTGAAAAATATCCGATCACAATTGACGATCAGACAAATGTTATTGAGGAAATAAGAACGCAATGCAGGCATCAAAGATATGACGTGATCGTAGTTGACTATCTGCAATTGGTACGGTGTAACCGGGAGTTCAATAACCGTGCATCCGAAGTCGGGGAAGTTTCGAAGCAATTCAAAGCACTTGCGAGAGAGCTTCACGTTCCGATCATCCTATTGTCACAGCTTAACCGAGTATCGGAAATGAATGCAACGAAAGAGCCTACAATGTCCGAATTAAGAGAATCCGGAGATATTGAGCAGGATGCTTCCAATATTATTCTTATGTGGAATTTGGATGAAGACAGAAAATTTAAAGGCTTGAAAGTTGAAAAGAATCGACAGGGTACACCGTTTAGAGAAGTTGTTCAGTTTGAAGGTGATCGTATGGAATTTATCGAGCGAACCGAAACCATTGAACAGATTCAAGCACGGATGCGACAGAAAGACGGCTTCCGAGAAGTATGTGGCAGCACACCATTTGATTAAAAGGTGAATGATTATGGCAAGTAAGAAATTTGAGAAAGGTTCAGAAGAATGGCAATTTTTCAGTGATTATTACAAATTTCGGCAGCAGTTCTATGAAGCTGATAACGGAGATGATTGGTTTGATGAAATGATGCATATGGGCGAATTACTGATTGAAAAGTACGAGCATACAAATATATCAAAATATGTTCAAAGTCTTGTATTTAGTCATTTTGAAGATGTTGAGAGGAGATGGAAAAGCAAATGAGTAATGCACTGGCAAGAAAGAAAAAGCGGATGTAGCCACTTGGGTATTCCAAAAGTGAACTGATTGGAATACAGAAATATGCCAAGGCACAGAACAATGCGGACTATTTGATTACAGAATCTTATTATAACGTTCGCATGATGGCATACCAGACACTGCATGATAAGTTCGGATTTAGTCAGAAAAGAATTATCAGAGTAGAACAGACGATTGAAACGTATTTAGGAAATGCCGAAAAGGATGGAATGTCAGCAGAAGAGCTTGGGTATTTCATGAAAACAAAATGCGGTATTGATGTGCGGGAAGAAACCAATAAGATACCGTACCGTGAAAGTTTTTATCTGGTAGAGCGAAAGATCGCACCAAGCTGCATGATACAGGCAAATAAATTTTTACTGGCGCAGGTATTTAATTACTTTGCAATGTTGGGTGTCTGTTTGAAAACAAAGTTTAAGTTCTCTTCCAATCAGATCAGACAGGTGTATGAGAGAATCAGGTATCTGATTAACTGCATTGCTACCGGATATGAAACCATGACAGGAATTGCAAGTGTACTGGAGCATGAATGTAATTACATTGATAAGCGGTTTGTTGGGAGAACATATGAAATATAGGAGGTATGATTGATGGATAAGTTAATTGTGGAACTGCAGGATGGATATTTTGTGGAAATTGATGCGTTGAATCATGCATTGAGGCAGAAATACACAGGACAGGATAAGGACGGAAACAAAAAAGAAGCCGTTCGTACAATCGGATATTTTGGAGACATGAAACAGTGCATTAAAGCTCTGTTAGAGCGTTATCCGAGGGAGTTATCTGAAAAAGCACAGATTTCCTTTAGTGAATACTTAGAACTGTTGGATAAGGCTTATACGAGGTCAGAACAGCTTGTAAACAGTCTTGGAAAATGACGGAGGTATAAATTGCACAGAGAAAGCAAAGAGAGACGCAGAATCATAGCAGAGATGGAAAACCGTCAGACGAGAATGCCGAAGCATCCAAACCAGGATGCATTGAGAGATTTTAAGGAAGTGCCGTATCAGTTACGGTACGGGAAGGAGAAGAAGGATGCTGAATAGAGAAAAATATGCGGAAGAGATTTTAAATATTGCATGTGATGGAGGCAATATTGCGTTAATTAATGGAAAACTGGAAAAATGCAGGGGAGTCTGCGATAAATGCGATTTTTGCGATAATGACATTAGAAATGCTGGTCGTTGCAGAGAAAAAGCAAAAGAATGGGCGAACAGCCAGTATGTTGATTGGAGCGAAGTTCCAGTCGATACACCGATTTTGGTCAGAGATTCTGAACTTTTTGCGTGGAGCAAAGAACATTTTGCAAAATATGAAGATGAAACGGTTTATACATGGGATTACGGAAAAACGTCATGGAGCACATACGACGGTAAAATGAGTAGCTATAAATATGCTATGTTACCAGAAAGTGAGGATCAGAATGAAAATAAGCAGGATTAAGAACCGGATATCTGAGGCAGCAACAGAAGCCTGCGGGTATTCTCCGTTAACCAGAGTGGTTTCGGAGGAAGAAATCAATAGAATTTTGGAGCAGGAAAGCGGATGGATTCCATGCAGTGAGAGATTGCCGGAAGACCCGGAAGAAAATTCGTTATTTGAGTGGAAATGTCTTGAAGTGTATTTAGTAACAACAAAATACGGAAGTAACGCGCAAGACACGGTATATCCATTTAGAGCATTCTGGAATGGAATTAATTTTACGGATGGAATGAATATTTTGGACGTTATCGCTTGGATGCCACTGCCGGAGCCATACAGAGAAAGTGAGGAATGATATGAAAGATGGAATACATCCAGAAGGATATGCAGTAACAAGAAAAAAGACCAATGCAGACCGAATCAGAAGCATGACGGATGAGGAACTTTTAGATTTCCTTTGCTCAATCGAAACATATGAGCAGGGTAGTGTAAAGACCATTGAGGGCGGCGTAGCAATGTGTTCTGTTACAGAGGTGGAACAATGGCTTCGGGCAGAAAGTGAGGGATAGCATGGAGAGGTTAACATATGTGGCAGAGAATGGAGAAGTTTTATTTCATCCAGCAGATTTACCGGATGATGAGGGAATTACCATTACCCAGCTTGCGAAAGATGGAAGATACAAAGCCCTGGAAGAGATTGCGGAAAGACTTGCAAATAGAGAGCAAGCCGAAGAGCAGGGATTACTTCTGCGGTTGCCGTGCAAAGAAGCGTATTCACAAAGCGGAGACAATGTATATCTCATTTATGAGGATGAAATTGTAGAGTGTGTGCATTGCGGGTTAAGTATCGATCCTGTTATTGGTAAAGGAGTTATAGCACTTGCGACGGATGAAGATATTTTTCCGTATAGAAACCCGGATCCTGAACATGACTTAGATCCTACAGACTGGTGTAACAATGCAACCGATATAGAAGTAAGAGAAATTGGTAACACATTATTCTTTACTCGTGAGGAAGCCGAAGCCAAGTTGAAAGAAATGGAGGGGGAAAGCGATGTATTGTGATGGAAGATGTCAGTATTTGAACGAACGTAAACACAAATGTGAGTTGACCGGAGAAAAATTGACTTACATGAAGCAGACCGGAAGTATTTCATTTTCCGTGCATGAACACAGAGGAGTTTGTAAAGGAAAAAAGGTGGAACGCGATGGAGAATAGATTTTTATCCCGTGCAAAGCGGATTGATAATGGCGAATGGGCGCAGGGGAATCTCATACGGTCAAATGATGCCGAAGTTGGTTATGAAGCAATTGTCATTCCAACAAATGACAGCAATATGTATACAAAAGGTGAGGGTAGAGGAGATTTAGGATTTGAAAATTGGCACAGAGTAAATGAAACTACCATATGCCAGTGCACCGGATATGAGGGAATCTATGAGAAAGATATCTTCCGGTATGAAGATGAAGATTACGTTATCAAATGGTCAGAAGATTCGTTGAGTTGGGAAGCTACATCGTTAGAGACTGATGTAAGTGTCCCATTAGGAGATATTAATCCAGATTATATGGTTGTTATTGGAAACGAGATTGATAATCCGGAGCTGTTGGAGGTGTAGGATGCCGAGAACCATAGCGTATAGAGCGGGAGGATTTACAAATTGTGGAATCGGTTACACAAAATTCAGTCAGGAGGAATTGGCAGAAATGAAAGATAGAGTCATGACGGAGAATGAAGCAACAACAAAAAAATATTGCAGTACATGTAAATACTACGCTGAATATGAGGGTGTTTGTTGCAATGGGGACAGTGAACACTGTGCAGATTTCCGTGGACTGGATGATACATGTGAGAAATGGAAGGAAAACGAAGAATGAATGAAGAACTTAAGCCATGCCCGTTTTGTGGCGGTGAAATGGAACCAGCGGTAATGTGCTATCAGCATCCATATGACCAAAGCTATATGGATTGGCTTAAAGCGAATGGCATTCTTCCGCCAATAATGACAGGATTTAATAGTGGTTATGTTGTTAGGTGTTATCACTGTGGGGCGGAAAGCGCAGAGAGAAGCACAAAGGAACGTGCGGCAGAGACGTGGAACAGGAGGGCGAACGATGAGACTGATTGATGCAGATGCAATGAATGCAGAGTTATTTTACAAGCAAGTTGGAGGAAAAGACAGTTTAATTACGGCAGAAAGTGCGTTTGAAATGATTAATGCACAGCCTACCGCCTACGACCAGGACAAGGTTGTGGAACAGTTGGAAATGAAAATTGACAACGCAGAATTTGATGAATTGCTGACAAGTAATGAAAAGGATGCGTATGTAGATGCATACAGAAGAGCAATCGAGATTGTGAAAGGCGGTGGAGTAGAGTGACAAAAGAAGAAAAAGATGGACTTTTTAACAGCTTAGATGAAACGATAATACAGCCGGAGGAACCAATGAACCTCGCAGAAATGAAAGCGTATGTGAAAGGCTTTGAAGATGCAAGAAACGCAATTTTTGATACTGTAGACAAGTTTTATCGTCTCAATAAGACGGATTAGAGCCGTAGATAGGAGTTGAGATATGCCTAAAGCAATTTTGGTTATGGATATGCCGGAATCGTGCAGTAAGTGTAAATTCATGTACGAATTTCAAGGAATTAAAAAGTGCCAGCTCATGAATGTGCTAAATAATGGTGCTTCGAAATTATCACAAAGCACATTCACTGAGAAACGGCATGATCTGTGTCCGCTCCGGGAACTGCCGGAGAGAGAAGAGGAACTTCCGGTTGAAAAATACGAGTTTGGCGGACTAGGAAAGGCATTTACATCCGGTTGGAATGCCTGCTTAGATAAAATTTTAAAATAAATCGAAAGGAGTGAGAGGTTTGCCATTAGATTGGATGGTTTAAAAGCAATAAAACGATGAATTTGTTGCATAAAACGCAACATAAACAAATTCAAAGTGCGCTATTGTAGATATGTGCACGGAATATCAGAAAGGAGCCGGAACCTATCCGGATAAAAGGCGCGCCGGGTTCCTTTTGAAGAAAATGAGAACAGTATTGAAATATCCGGGAAGTAAGTGGAATATTGCTCCCCGATTGGTGGAACTGATACCGGAACATCACAGCTATGTAGAGCCGTTCTTCGGCAGCGGGGCCGTGTTATTTAATAAGCCGGTATCTGATATCGAAACGATTAATGATCTGGATCATGACGTTGTGAATATCTTCCGGTGTATACAGGAGGATTCGGATCGTCTGGCCAGAATGGTAATGACTACACCGTTCAGTCGTGAAAAATATGAGGATACATATAAGCTGGATGCATGGGAGTTGATGATGCCGGATGAACCGTATCATAAAGCATTACGATTTTTAATCCAGTGTTGGCAGGGGCATGGGTTCCGTACCAATGGCAGCAAGGTAGGATGGAAAAATGATGTACAGGGCAGAGAAAGAGCTTATGCATTATGGAACTGGTACCGTCTGCCGGAATGGATCATTGACATAGCGGAACGTCTGCGAATGGTACAGATTGAGAATCGACCTGCATTAGAAGTAATCGAGAGATTTAATTACAGCAATGTTTTTATGTACATTGATCCTCCGTATGTTTTGGGTACCAGAACCGGGAAACAGTATAAACATGAGATGTCAGATTCTGACCACGAAGAACTGTTAAAACTTTTGTTGCAAAGTAAAGCCAAGATTATGCTGTCTGGCTATGAATCAGAAATGTATAACGACTATCTGAACGGATGGGAGAAAAAACAGTTTTCAAGCTGTGCGGAGCACGGAAAGCCGCGGATGGAAACGGTGTGGATGAACTATGAGCCGGATCCGCAGATGAAACTTAATTTTTCGGAGGTGCTGTCATGATACATGGAGAATTGATAGTTGACAATTTTGCCGGTGGGGGCGGCGCTTCCACTGGTATAGAAATGGCAACCGGCTATAGTGTAGATATAGCCATCAACCATGACCCAGAAGCTATCAAGATGCACAAGGCGAACCATCCGAACACGAAGCATTACTGTGAAAACGTGTGGGCGGTCGATCCGGTAAAGGCATGTAACGGACATCCTGTAGCACTGGCTTGGTTTTCGCCTGATTGCAAACATTTTTCAAAAGCAAAAGGTGGAAAGCCAAAGGATAAAAATATCAGAGGTCTTGCATGGGTAGCTTGCAGGTGGGCGGGACTTGTCCGACCGAGAGTCATCATGCTTGAAAATGTGGAAGAGTTCAAAACATGGGGACCATTGAACAGAGGGCACCATCCGATCAAGGCAAAGCAGGGAAAAACATTTGAAAAATTTGTACAGCAGCTTAATGATCTGGGGTACACTGTAGAATTTAAAGATCTGATTGCTGCCGATTATGGCGCACCGACCATGCGAAAGAGATTCTTCCTGATTGCAAGGTGTGATGGCAAGCCGATTGTCTGGCCGGAGCCGACACATGCACCCGCGGACAGTGAGAAAGTAAAAGCCGGATTACTGGAACCTTATGTTGGAGCGTATACACAGATCGATTTCAGCCGCCCTTGTCCAAGCATTTTTGACACTTCCGAAGAAATCAAAGAAAAATACGGCATCCGGGCGGTACGTCCACTTGCATCAAAGACGCTGGATAGGATTGCCAAGGGATTGAAAAAATTCGTTTTGGATAATCCAGAGCCTTTTATCATTCAGTGTAATCACGGTGGTGAGCGGAGACCGAACGATATTCGAGAGCCAATGCCTACCATAACCGGAAAGCACGGATATGGGATTGTGGAGCCATATATGGTACAGATCGGGCAGACAGGATTTGCAAAAGACCGAAGTAAGGATGTTAGAGAGCCGCTTACAACGATTGTGAGCAAAAATGAGCATTGTCTGATTGAACCAACGCTTGCACCATACATGGGAACGAATACGACAAATCATCCGGGCGGAAATTGCAAAGATCCGATACACACAATTACAACTGGCAATCAGCAATGTCTTATTAGTCCTACGTTGATTCAGTACCATTCAGAAACTTCAAAAGATGGAGTAAGAGGGCAGGCTATAAAAGATCCGATCATGACAGTTGACAGCTCAAATAGATATGGGCTGGTCGCATCGTTTCTGCATAAGTACTATGACGGAGGATATAAAGGTGCTGGGGAAACAGTAGAAAATCCGCTTCCGACAGTGACCGCATGGGATCATAACAGCGTTGTTACTGCGAATCTGATTCAGATGAACAATCATTGTGACGGAAAAGATATCAGACAGCCATTACCAACGATCACGGCTGGTGACGGACACTTTGGAGAGGTCAGAGCGTTTCTGATTAAATACTATGGACAGGGAACAGGGCAGGATATAGAACAGCCGCTTGATACTGTGACAGCCAGGGATAGATTCGGATTGGTTACGATAGAGGGTGTCGATTATCAAATCGTAGATATTGGGCTGCGGATGTTGGAACCACGAGAACTGTACGGATGTCAGGGATTCCCGGAAGATTATATTATTGATCATGATTACACCGGAAAGACGTATCCAAGAAGTGAACAGGTGCGCAGATGTGGCAATGCAGTATGCCCACCGATACCTGCGGCACTGGTCAGAGCAAATCTTTCGGAACTGTGCGTAGCGGAACGTATGCCAAATATGCAGATAGAAGCAGAGCAGACAGGACAGCTTCGGTTTGCCTAACCTTAAATTTTGTGGAGGTGCTGCCATGATACAGACAGCAGAAGATAAAGTGAAAGAGTACCGCCAGTGCATCCGCAGAGAAATAGAACACTGGAAAGTTATCAATCAGAACGGGTGTAATGATCCGTTCTGGTCGGATGGCTGCAACATGAATCTGGTGCGAAATCACATTATTTATTATCAGTCAAAGATCCACGAGGCCTGCACAGAAAATCAGTTGTCATTACCAGAGGAATGTTATTTATCCCTACCGCCGGAAGTGGACAATAATTATATGGCAAATTTTAAGCAGAAACCGCGGGTGGAGAGATTGCGTCAGATGGGAAGAATCACAACCGGACGTGTTTACCAGTACGACGAGAACCAGATGAGTTTATTTTAGAACCAGATAACAAAACCAAGAAGAGAGGAATGGTCATCTCATGAAAAATATAATAATGGATTTCGGTCTCTATTATGAAATTGCCAAAAAGAAAATCAAATTAAAACTATGGTCAGCCGAGTACTCAAAAGGATATTTATATTTTTTCCTGAACAATGTCGCAGATGTGACGGAAGAACAGTATAACGAGTACTCAAAGATGATCGATGAACTTTGAGAAAGAGAGGGGAAACAATGTGTAATTGCATGGATGAGGTATTGGAAAAAATGTGTGGGATGGAAAACATCGAACAGGTATTACCACCTATCGAGGTTATATCCGAAAGAGCGTACTTAGAATTTACAGTAAAAGAAAAAGGTAAGAAGAGAGAGCGGAAGCTGCCGGTATTACTGTCACGGTGCCCGTTCTGCGGCGAGCCGTATGATGAGAAAAAGAAATCTTGATGGAGGTAGATCATGAAAATATCAATCACGTGTGACGGAGAGGAATTATTAGAAAGAGATTATGGAAGTTATTGTGATTTGAGAGATTGTGTGCCTGTTGTTGGCGATGTTATAAATATTGGTCAATATAACGATGAAATAAAGAAGTGTGGTGGTAAGTTTAGTTCGGTTAGTAAAAACTATGTGGTAACAAAAAGATTATTTGATGTAGTAAAGGGATACAACGGCTCAACTAAAACAATATTGCACCTGTATGTGGACAAAGTTGAAGGGAGTGCAAAATGAAAAAGAAATTTATAACAGCGATCATAACAGCAACACTCCTGATTGCCGGATGCAGTGATACAGCAAATGTCAGCGAGGGACAGGATAGGATGATGGAAAAGGTAGAAGATGAATGGGGATATACCATTTATGTAGACAAAGACACCAATGTTATGTACATAAAAGGATCCGGAGACGGAGGAACTTTTACAGTCATGCTTAACGCAGATGGTACACCGAAGATCTGGCAGGGAGAGACTAAGTGAATGGCTTATATTTAGATATTAAGAACCAAGCGGTTTCGTTTATGGAATAGAATAAATAAATGGTTTTACATATACCGTAATCCTCAATTTTACATTCAAAATGTACGCCACTGGTGTTCTTATTTAATTTTACATATGACAAAATCTTATATTCCATGTCGCCAATTCTGACATAAAGAGGGTACAATTTACCGTCTTTTGAGAATGAAGCGATTACGGGGATCGATTTTCTTAAATCAAAGATTGAAGATGCAGACATAAGCAAATTCCTTTCATGTTTGTTTTATTATACAAACACATGTTCTGAATGTCAAAAGGAAATAATTGTTAAAAATGTAGTACATTGATAATTGAATAATGACGTATAATGTAGTATAATGTGCAAAAACAAAGGGGATAAAACAATGAAAAGATTACCAAGCGCAGAAGAACAGGTTATGTCAGTAATCTGGAAAAGTAACGAGTCAGTTGATTTGAAATCCATTATGAATGCAGCCAATGAAAAATTTGACCATGACTGGAAAACGCAGACTGTATCGACTTTTTTAGCCAGATTAAGAAAAAGAGGATTTTTGTCAGCGGAAAAGATTGGCAGATATACTTATTACACACCAATTGTAGAAATGGCAGATTATAAAGAAATACTGCTGAATGAAATTGAACAAATGTTTTAAATGACTTACCGGCTGAAATATGCCGGTAAATTAATACATATAAAAGAACAAGTGTTCTCTATTTAAACGGTGGAATGCGTAATATAGTATCTAAAATATTGTAATAAGGTACAAACCGGTGTCTATAAAATATAGAAGAAAGTAGGTGATAAGCGTGAGATACATCGTAAAAGATGTATACAAAACAAAAGATAAAAAAGAACGTGAAGAAAGAATCATAGAGATAATAAAGAAACAGATTATAAGAAATAAGTAGTACATATAAAGCAGGTAGCAAATTGATATTTAGGCAAAAATGTCGTAAAATACATTTGTTTACTTGCTTTATCTATATGGAGGTAAAAATGGATAAGGCAGCTTTATATTTAAGATTGAGCAAAGAAGATGTTGATAAGATAAATAAAGGAGATGACAGCGAAAGTATTGTAAATCAGAGACTACTACTCATGGATTATGCAATTAGCCATGATATACAAGTTGTGGATGTATATTCAGATGATGATTATTCCGGGCTTTATGATGATAGACCAGAGTTTGATAGATTGCTCCATGATAGTAAACTTGGAAAATTTAATATAGTAATTGCAAAAAGTCAGTCCAGATTCACGAGAAATATGGAACATATGGAAAAGTATCTGCATCATGATTTCCCACTAATGGGGATCAGGTTTATTGGTGTTGTTGATGGAGTTGACACGCAAAATACTGCAAATAAGAAATCCAGACAGATCAATGGACTTGTGAATGAATGGTATTGCGAGGATTTGTCCAATAATATAAGAGCGGTATTTCATCAAAAAATGAAAGCAGGTCAATTTCTAGGTGGATATGCACCGTATGGATATTTAAAGGATCCAAATGATAAGTATAAATTTGTCATTGATGAATATGCAGCGGATGTTATAAGAAGAATTTATGCACTTTTTTTGGAAGGGTATAGCGTAAAGGCAATTTGCCATATTCTTGAAGATGAAGATGTTTTAAATCCTACTTTATATAAGAAGAAACAGGGATTGACCTATAAAAATGCTAAATCAGATGAGTTTGGTGCAAAGTATAACCTTTGGAGTGAAACAACCGTTAAAAGAATATTGACAGATGATGTTTATATAGGTAGGCTTACACAGGGTAGGTATCAAAAAGCAAGCTATAAAGATAAAAAGATCGTTCCAGTGCCTAAAGACCATTGGTATATCACGGAAAATCACCATGAACCAATTATAGATAATGAAACATATTACAAGGTGGCTGCTTTGCGTTCTAAGAGAAGAATATGTGTTGATAGCCAATACGGAGATAAAAAGAAGGTTCATATTTTTGCAGGGAAACTTTGTTGCAAAGAATGCGGGCATACAATGATAAAATCTGGTGGAGTAAGAGGAAGAAAGGATGATTGGTACTTAAGATGCCAGTTATCAAATAAATCAAGAAGAAAAGAATGTACATCACATAATATTCGATATTCAACTATCGAAAATGTTGTGCTTGAAAAAATACAAGAATTGGTAAAATGTGCTCTTGAGGACAAAAGTAAACTCAACAGCCTTCTAAATATTATTTCTGATTCGGATAACAAGGAAACATTGCAGAATAAGAAAAAAGAATTAAGAAAGTTAGATTCAGACATTGAGAATGTTTCCAAATCAGTAAAAGCACTATATTTTGATAGAATAAGTCAACAGATTGAGGAGGACATGTTTTTCCAATTAAAAGCAGATTTTGAAAACGAACTTCAAAATTTGAAAAGTAAGAAAAAGATAATAGATTTAGATATCGAAAAATTGGAATACGAAACTGAATCTAAATCAGATGTGATCGAAGTTGTTCGAAGACATACTAATTATTCCAAACTTACACACGAGATCGTAAATGATTTTATTGACTACATTGAAATAGGAGAAAAAAATAAGGAAACAGAGGAGCAGGAGATCATTATACATTGGAATTTCTGATGTTGTGTTTGCAACACGGCACCCATGTTTCTGGGATCATTGCAGGAAATGGAAAAATGTCGGAACAGTATGTGAAAGGTACTGCACATAACGTCCGCAGATACAGTGGCGTTGCACCAAAATGCAGGATCATCATGTTAAAAGTATTAGACGAAAATGGAAATGGAAATACTAAAAAGGTACTTGATGCTGTAAACTGGGTGAAAGCAAACAGAAAACTGCATCATATCAGAATATTAAATATATCCGTTGGAATGCTGCCTGGAGCGGGGGTGGAAGAGCAGAGAAAACTATTACATGCGATCGATGAATTGTGGGATGAGGGAATCATGGTGGTTGCTGCTGCAGGAAACAACGGACCGAAAGAAAATACTGTGACGATACCGGGTATTTCAAGAAAAGTACTGACCGTTGGAAGCAGTGATGATGATACCAGTGACCATGGGAGAAAAGCTTTAAAAACAGGATATAGTGGTAGAGGACCGACTGCATGCTGCATTGTCAAACCGGAGATTCTTGCGCCGGGAACTGGGATTACGAGCTGCAGCAGGGATGCAATGGGATATCAGGTAAAAAGCGGGACTTCTATGGCAGCACCGGTTGTATCAGGGGCACTTGCGCTGGCATTTGAAAAATATCCGTCGTTTACTCCGGCAGAAATGAAACTTCGCCTTTATGAGAGAGCATATCCGCGAAGCACGCAGCTTGGAAAAACCGGCTGGGGAATGATACATGTGGATTATCTCGTCCGTTGACTTTTGAGTGGAAAATTATTACAATAAGCACATGCCTGCGATGAAATAAAACTTTATTTTATTAAAAAACAGCGCAGAAATGGAGTTTTGTATGAAGAAAATATTACATCTCATATTTGGAAGATTTTTTGTAGTAGCCATGGCGATCATTTTACAGGTGTTATGGTTATGTGTTGTATTGTGGCAGCTTAGCTACAAGTTCACATATGTCAATCTGCTCGTACGTGTGATCGCGATCATTGTCGTACTTGTCATCGTCAATAAATGGACAAATCCGGCGAATAAACTTTCGTGGACATTTTTGATACTGCTTTCACCGGTTTTCGGACTTATGGTATATCTGTTGTTTGGAAGATCAGGTCTGACAAAACATACCAGAGAGAGAATGGATGCAGTTAACCGACAGGTAGAAGCCTTGTTTCAGAGAGATACCGCAGCAGAAGAGAAATTGGAAAAAGAAAGCCGGTCGGCATATCTGCAGTCATCTTATATTGATAAATGGGCAGGCTTCCCTTTATACCAGAATACACAGACGAAATATTACAGATGCGGGGAAGAAATGTTCCCGGATATGTTAGAGGCATTGCGTGGTGCAGAACATTTTATTTTTCTCGAATATTTTATCATCGAGGAAGGGTATATGTTTAATACAATCCTGGATATCCTGGAAGAAAAGGCAAAAGCAGGAGTGGATGTGCGATTTATCTATGATGATGTCGGCAGTATCAATTCTATTTCCTTTGGATATTATAAGAAGCTACAGGAGAGAGGAATCCCCTGCGTGACATTTAACCCATTTAAACCGTTGATCTCTGTGGTGATGAACAACCGTGATCACAGAAAGATTTTTGTGGTGGACGGTTATATCGGATTTACAGGTGGAATCAACCTTGCAGACGAATACATCAACAAAGTACAGAGATTTGGCTACTGGAAAGATACCGGAGTCAGGATTGAGGGAGAGGCTGTCTGGAGTCTTACGGCAATGTTCCTTGAAATGTGGAACTATATTAATCGTTCCACAGAAGATTACAGCAGGTTTCTGCCATCGGTATATCAGCAGAAAAAAACTGATTCGGATGGGTTTGTGCAGCCATATGGAGACAGTCCTCTGGATAATGAAAATGTCGGAGAAAATATTTATTTAAATATCATAAGCCGTGCAAAAAAATATGTATACATTTTCACACCGTATCTGATCATAGACCATGAGATGCTGATCTGCCTTTCTAATGCGGCAAAGAGCGGTGTGGATGTAAGAATTGTGACACCGGGAGTGCCGGATAAAAAAGCAGTTTATCTTCTGACACAGTCATATTATGAACCGCTTTTAAAAAATGGTGTAAGGATCTTTCAATATACACCAGGATTTATCCATGCAAAATGTTTTGTCTGTGATGATGAAATTGCAACAGTCGGCAGTGTGAACCTTGACTACCGGAGTCTGTTTTTACATTTTGAATGTGGTGTATTTATGTATCAGTCTAAGGCAGTCATGCAGGTAAAAGAAGACTGCCTTAAGACATTTGCTGAGTCAGAGGAGATGGACGTGGCATTCTGCAGGGAGAGAAAACTTCCGGTACGTATGGTGCAAAGTCTGATGCGTCTGTTTGCACCATTGCTGTAGCATATGATGATGGGACTGGCAAAAATATGTGATGTAGATCGTTTGAAATATCTCATGGAACAAAGTACAGGAGGGTGCGGCAAAAATAATCTTTATATTCTGCAGCATTAACTGTATCTGTATATACGATACTGACACTGCCGATGGGTGTTCCGTTCAGGAAATACACCGCTTTTCCGGCAGTGCCGCCTTTTTTTACAGGCGCTGTCACACTTTCCGGCAGTTCTATGCTTTTGGTAATGCCGGAAAGATCACTTCCATCTGTTGTCATATACTGAAAAGGTCTTTGGTAGATGATGCCGACAGAATCAGCAAGGCCTTTTTCTACCGGAAGGGCGTCTAGTTTATCTTCATGATTGTCACAGTAGATCCTGCATTTCCCAAATCCGTAATTTAACAGTGATGTAGCATCAGCAGAGCGGGACTTGATATCGGGTGCACCCATGATGACAGCAATCAGTTCCATGCCGTCTTTTTTTGCAGTTGCAGAAATACAGTACATGGCAGTATTGGTAAATCCGGTTTTCAGACCGGTGGCGTACTGGTAATGCTTGATCAGTTTGTTGGTGTTGGTCAGCCCAAACTCAGAGGAACCTTTTGCAGTAGTGTGGGTGATATTTTCCATCCAGATCGTACAGTAATCGTGGATTTTCGGATATTTTGTGATCAGTTCGCGTGACATTAAGGCTATATCGTTTGCACTGGTCATATGCCCATCGGCGTCTAAACCACAACAGTTGATAAATGTGGTATCATTCATGCCGAGTCCTTTGGCACGTTCGTTCATCATGCGGACAAATTCTGACTCTGAGCCGGCAATATGTTCTGCCATGGCAACACAGGCATCGTTCGCACTTGCGACACTGATGCATTTGATCATCGTATCGACGGTCTGTGTTTCGCCTGGTTCTAAAAATACCTGTGAACCTCCCATGCTGGCTGCGTGCTCGGAGACAGTCACAGTATCATCGAAAGAAATCTGTTTTGAGGAAAGAGCATCAAAAATCAAAAGCAGAGTCATGATCTTGGTGACGCTTGCCGGATGTCTCGATTCGTGGGAGTTTTTTTCATAGACAATGGCTCCGGTAGATGCCTCCATTAAAATTGCACTTGGTGCGGAAATATTTAAATCAGCAGCCGGTACAGTTTCTGTATTAGAGCTAAATGAGATAGAGTCTGCTGTGCCCGGAGTGAAACAGGAAGATACAGGAAATAATGTGCTTTGCATAAAAAGATTAAGACTAAGCAGAAAGGAAACCACAAATTTCAAAAATATGCCCTCCGTAGGGTTCTGTTATAATTTATTTTAGGAGTACGGGATGTACATTATGCATAAAAATCTTGAATTTTACAGGAATCCACGGTAAAATCATTATTTGTGGAATGAGAGGGTGTTACATAGATGGAATTAACAGTAAAGCTTCAGGTGTTTGAGGGTCCACTGGATCTGCTTTTACATTTATTGGAAAAAAATAAAGTAAATATATATGATATTCCGATCGTGGAGATTACCAGCCAATACATGGAATATATTGCTGAGATGCGCAGACAGGACTTAAATGTGATGAGCGAATTCCTTGTGATGGCGGCGACATTACTTGATATTAAATCCAAAATGCTGCTTCCTGCAAAAGAAAGTGAAGATGAGCAGGAGGAAGACCCAAGAGCCGAACTTGTGCAGCAGTTATTGGAATATAAAATGTATAAATGTATGGCATATGAACTTAAGGATCGTCAGATCGATGCGGAAAAAGTCCTGTATAAAGTACCGACGATTCCGCCGGAAGTGCTTGCATATGAAGAACCGGTAGATGTGAATGAACTGATGTCCGGTATCACACTCGCAAGATTGAACGATATATTTCAGTCTATCATAAAAAAACAGGCGGACAAGATCGATCCGGTCCGCTCTAAATTTGGAAAAATTGAGAAAGAGGAAGTGTCACTTTCCGATAAGATGTCGTATGTGGAAGAGTACAGCATGCATCACGGACATTTCTCATTCCGGAGCCTTTTAGAAGCGCAGTCCGGGAAAATGGAAGTGGTTGTGACATTTCTTGCAATATTAGAACTGATGAAAATGGGAAAGATAGTTGTTTCGCAGGAATACACATTCGATGATATAAAAATTGAATCAAAAATTGCTGCGTAGCTGCAGAGCAAAATGGGGACTGGCATGGAAGAAAAGAAATATGAAGCAATCGTTGAGGCAATCCTGTTTACGATGGGAGAGTCAGTGGAATTGGAACGCATAGCAAAAACACTCGAACTTGATACAGAACAGACAAAAAAGATCGTGGAAAATCTGATGAAACGCTATGAAAATGACAGTATCGGGATCAAGATCATGGAACTTGACGGTTCTTACCAGATGTGTACAAAAGGAGAAATGTATGAATATCTGGTAAAAATTGCCAAACAGCCGAAAAAACATGTGTTGACCGATGTTTTACTTGAGACGCTGTCGATCATCGCCTACAAACAGCCGATCACAAAAGCAGAAATTGAAAAGATAAGAGGGGTTTCCTGCGACCATGCAGTAAATAAACTGGTAGAGTATAATCTGGTATGTGAATTGGGAAGACTTGACGCACCGGGCCGTCCGTTGCTTTTTGGAACGACAGAAGAGTTCTTAAGGAGCTTTGGTGTACATTCGATAGATGAACTCCCTGTGCCAAGTCCGGTCCAGGTTGAGGAATTTAAACAGGAAGCAGAAGCGGAAATGCATATGAAACTGGATATCTGATCCGGTTTTATATGTATTTTTTTTGATGTAAATGCACATGTTTTTGATGTTGTGTACATAAGGATTGATGAAATACTTTTTTGGAGTTTTGCATATGTGGAAAAAGCTGCTGGCGTGGATACTTATTACTGTAATTTTAATTGGAAACGGTATACAGGTGGTGGAAGCTTTTGAACAAAGTGGGAATGTGCAGATGGAGAAAATAATGGGAGAGCCGGATCAGAATTCTTTGTATGCAAGGTCGGCAGTGCTCATGGACGCGGATTCCGGACGTATCCTGTATGAAAAAAACGGACATCAGGCGATGGCAAATGCGAGTACAACAAAAATTCTTACCTGTATCATTGCACTTGAGAAATGTGAGTTAGACAGTGAAGTGACCGTGAGTGCACTTGCAGCTTCACAGCCGAAAGTACATCTTGGTATGAGGGAAGGACAGCGTTTTTATCTGAAGGATCTGCTGTACGGACTGATGTTAGAATCTTATAATGACTGTGCAGTGGCAATCGCTGAACATATCGCAGGCACAACGGCTGATTTTGCAGCAATGATGAACGATAAAGCAAAAGAGATCGGCTGTGAGGACAGCTATTTTATTACACCAAACGGACTGGATGCAAAAGATGAAGACGGTTTTCACCATACGACAGCGGCGGATCTTTCGCTGATTATGCGGTATTGTATCAAAGGTTCTAAGATGGCGGGACAGTTTCTTACGATCACACAGGAAGGGCAATATCAGTTTCATGATATGGATGGGAAAAACAGTTATACCTGTTACAATCATAATGCGTTTTTGCAGATGATGGATGGGGCATTGTCCGGTAAAACCGGGTTTACCGGTAATGCGGGATACTGTTATATAGGCGCATTACAGCGTGATGACAGGACTTTTATTGTAGCACTGCTTGCCTGCGGGTGGCCGAACAATAAAACATATAAGTGGGCAGATGCGAAGAAACTTATGCAGTATGGAATTACAATGTTTAAAAAAATAAAACTGGATGAGATTGAGCTGAACACAAAGGAATCTGCTGCTGTAGAGGTGAAAGGCGGGCAGAGCAAAAAGATCGGTGGAGAGGTTAGAACAGAACTGGAAATATCACCGATAGAAGGACTGACAGCACTGCTGATTGGAAATGAGCAGGAAATACAGGTAAAGTATGAAGTGACGCCAAAACTTTATGCGCCGGTAATGAATGGGGATTTTGCAGGAGAAATTACATATCTGCTTGGGGATGAGATTCTGGCAAAACGTACAGTTACGGTAAAGGAGACGGTAAAAAAAATAGATTTTTTCTGGTGCATAAAAAAAGCAGCCGAATTATTTCCGCTGTAAATGCCCAAAACACTATGTATGTGAAAAAAAACTGTCAAAAAATTAACAATTCACTTGAAAATTTGTCGCCGACCATCTATAATTTATCCTAGCGGAATTTGTTATATTTTTACATTATTCACTATGTACCATGTCGAAAGATGTGGTAACAAACTTTATAGATGGAGGGCTAAAGAATGAGTAGTAGTAATGATAGCTTGGCAATGCAGCGTATTACCAAGTTAGTCGATGAGAACAGTTTTATGGAAATCGGTTCTCTTGTAACAGCAAGAAATACAGACTTTAATCTTGCAGACACAGACACACCATCCGACGGTGTTATCACAGGGTATGGTCTGATCGATGGCAATCTGGTATATGTTTACAGCCAGGATGCATCCGTATTAAACGGAACGATCGGTGAGATGCATGCAAAGAAAATTGCCAATGTATATGACATGGCAATGAAAATGGGCGCACCGGTCATCGGTTTTATTGACTGTGCAGGTATGAGATTACAGGAGTCTGTCGATGCATTAGACGGATTTGGCAGGATTTATGCCAAAGAGATCGAAGCATCCGGTGTGATTCCACAGATCAGTGCCGTATTTGGAAATTGTGGCGGCGGTCTTGCAGTTGTTCCAGCTTTATCTGATTTCGCTTTTATGGAAGCAACCAAGGCTAAGATGTTCATCAATTCCCCAAATGCGATCGAAGGCAACAGAATTGAAAAATGCGATACATCCGCAGCAAAATTCCAGAGCGAAGAGACAGGATGTGTTGACTATGCCGGCACAGAGGATGAGATCCTCGCACAGATCCGTGAGTTAGTATCCATGCTTCCTTTAAATAATGAGGGAGATGTTTACACAGAGGAATGTGAGGATGATTTAAACCGCGCATGTGCAAGCATGGATGTTATGAAGGGCGACGCAAGATATCTCTTAAGCGAGATTTCAGACGGACATGCCTTCTTTGAGACAAAAGCTGATTACGCAAAGAACATGGTGACAGGATTTATCAAATTAAATGGTATGACTGTCGGTGCAGTTGCAAACTGTACAGAGATCCATGATGAAGAGGGAAAGACAGCAGAGACTTTTGAGGCAGCGCTTACCGTAAAAGGATGCGAGAAAGCATCTGAGTTCATCCGTTTCTGTGATGCTTTCGAGATCCCTGTTTTATCTATCACAAATGTGACAGGATTCAAGGCATGCATGTGTGCAGAAAAAGGTCTTGCAAAGGCACTTGCCCACATGACTTCTGCATTTGCTTCTGCAACCTGTCCAAAAGTAAACCTGATCGCAGGCGATGCTTTCGGAAGTGCTTATGTGACCATGAACTCCAAATCGATCGGAGCAGATTTAGTATATGCATGGCCGGAGACCAAGATCGGTATGATGGATGCAGAACTTGCAGCTAAAATTATGTATGCAGACGCTTCCGCAGATGTTCTTGCTGAGAAAGCAAAAGAATATGAAAAATTACAGTCAAATGTAGTGACTGCCGCAAGAAGAGGCTATGTTGATCTGATCATTGAGCCTGCAGATACAAGAAAATATCTTGTTGCAGCATTTGAGATGCTTTACACAAAATGTGTATGCACACCGGATAAGAAACATGGAACAAAATAGAAAGGTGAAGTTATGAAGAAAAAATTATCTTTAATGCTTTGTCTTTGCATCATGGCGCTGACACTCGCAGCTTGTGGATCCGCTGATCCGCAGGATGTTGACTACGGCGGAATGAGTTACTCTGATCTACAGAGCAGCGCACAGAACTTGGTAACTTCAATTGCAGCATCTTCTGAGGAGGAGTTATCTGCGGCAATTGAGACAAATGAGCAGTATGCAAAGCAGTATGCAAAACAGTATGGAAGAGAATACACAGAGGCAGAAGCTGTGATCAGTCTTTTACAGTCATGGCTGGACACGACATCTGATGTGGGTACATTTGTTGGTCTTGGTGAGTTCTCTATTGATAAGACAAGCGATACTGTTACCGTTGACCAGATCGTAAATTTTTCTGAGAGAGATGTGGACGTAACATTCGTCTATGAATACAATTATCTGACAGAAGAGATTGAGATGACTGATGCAACAGCAGATATCGTGTATACATTAGGCGAGAAGTTAGAAAAGGCAGCTCTCAATACTTTGATGGGAATGGGAACTGTATTCTGTGTATTAATACTTATCAGTCTGATCATTTACTGCTTTAAGTTTATTTCAAAAGTTGGTGCTCCGAAGAAAGAAACTGCAAAAACAGAAGCAACAAAAGCACCGGCAGTTGAGACAGTAAATGAAAACCTTACAGATGACCTTGAACTTGTAGCTGTTATTTCTGCAGCGATCGCAGCAAGCGAAGGAACATCCACAGATTCTTTTGTCGTTCGTTCTATTCACAGAAGATAAAAGAACCAGTCACAATATGAAATAAAAGATATTGATTACCTTTATGATCAGGAGGATTTATTAAATGAAAAGCTATACAATTACCGTAAATGGAAATGTTTATGATGTTACAGTAGAAGAGAACGGAAGCGTAAGTGCTCCGGCAGCAGCACCAGCCGCTCCGGTAGCAGCTCCAAAGGCAGCAGCACCGGCAGGTGGCGCAGGAAGCGTTAAGATTGAGGCAGGAGCAGCAGGAAAAGTATTTAAGATCGAAGCTTCTGTAGGCCAGGCAGTGAAAAAAGGTGACGCTGTCCTTGTTTTAGAGATCATGAAAATGGAAACACCAGTTGTTGCACCACAGGATGGTACTGTTGCAAGTATCAATGTAAATGTTGGTGATATGGTAGAAGCAGGCGCTTTACTTGCTACATTAAACTAGTATTTTAGGAGGATAACTATGAGTTATTTTATGGAGACAATGGACAATCTCCTTCACCAGACTGCCTTCTTTAACCTGACAGTCGGAAATTTCATCATGATCCTTGTTGCCTGTGTATTCCTTTACCTTGCAATCGCCAAAGGATTTGAACCATTGCTTCTGGTTCCAATCGCATTTGGTATGCTGCTTGTAAATATCTACCCGGATATTTTTGCAGAACCGGAAATGATGAGCAATGGTGTCGGTGGTTTGTTCCATTATTTTTACACGTTAGATGAATGGTCGATCCTGCCTTCACTGATCTTCCTCGGTGTAGGTGCGATGACAGACTTTGGACCATTGATCGCAAACCCGATCAGCTTCCTGCTTGGAGCAGCGGCACAGTTTGGTATCTTTGGCGCATACTTCCTTGCAATTTTATTAGGTTTTAATGATAAAGCAGCAGCGGCTGTTTCTATCATCGGTGGTGCAGACGGACCTACTTCTATTTTCCTTGCAGGAAAATTAGGACAGTCAGGCCTGATGGGACCAATCGCAGTGGCAGCGTATTCCTACATGGCGTTAGTTCCTATTATCCAGCCTCCGATCATGAAATTATTTACAACCAAAAAAGAGCGTGCAATCAAGATGGAGAACCTGCGTCCGGTATCAAAGCTGGAGAGGATTTTATTCCCTATCGTGGTAACAATTGTGGTGTGTCTGATCCTTCCTACAACAGCTCCACTGGTTGGTATGTTAATGCTTGGTAACTTATTCCGCGAATCCGGAGTTGTCCGTCAGTTATCAGAGACAGCATCCAATGCGTTAATGTATATCGTAGTAATTTTACTCGGTACATCAGTTGGTGCTTCCACGAGTGCAGAGGCATTCTTAAACTGGACAACGATCAAGATCGTTATCCTTGGTCTTGTAGCATTCATGTTCGGTACTGCGGCCGGTGTATTATTTGGTAAATTATTATGCTGGATCACAAGGGGCAAGATCAATCCACTGATTGGTTCTGCAGGTGTTTCTGCCGTTCCAATGGCAGCCCGTGTGTCACAGAAAGTCGGAGCAGAAGAAGACCCGACAAACTTTTTACTTATGCATGCAATGGGACCAAACGTTGCCGGTGTTATCGGTACTGCAGTAGCAGCCGGTGTATTCATGGCAATCTTTGGAATTTAGGAGGAATAGAAAATCATGGCAGAAGTTGTTAAAAAACCTTTAAAAATAACAGAAACCGTTCTGCGTGATGCGCATCAGTCCCTGATCGCAACACGTATGACAACAGAACAGATGCTTCCGATCGTTGATAAAATGGATAAAGTCGGATACAACGCTGTTGAGTGCTGGGGTGGTGCTACATTCGATGCATCCCTTCGTTTCTTAAAAGAAGATCCATGGGAGCGTCTTCGTAAATTAAGAGATGGCTTTAAAAATACAAAATTACAGATGTTATTCCGTGGACAGAATATCTTGGGATACCGTCCTTACGCAGATGATGTTGTAGAGTATTTTGTACAGAAATCTATCGCAAACGGTATTGATATTATCCGTATTTTTGACTGTTTAAACGATATCCGTAATCTTCAGACAGCAGTTACAGCCTGCAATAAAGAGAACGGACATGCGCAGGTTGCATTATCTTATACATTAGGTGATGCATATACACTGGAATACTGGATGGATATGGCTAAGAGAGTAGAAGATATGGGAGCTAATTCTTTATGCATCAAAGATATGGCCGGACTGCTAGTTCCTTCCAAAGCAACAGAGTTAGTTCAGGCTTTGAAAGATTCTACATCTTTGCCAATCGAACTTCATACACACTATACTTCCGGTGTTGCTTCCATGACATACATGAAAGCAGTAGAGGCAGGATGCGATATCATTGATACTGCAATCTCTCCTTTCTCTATGGGAACAAGCCAGCCTGCAACAGAAGTTATGGTAGAGGCATTCAAGGGAACAGAATTTGATACCGGTTTAGACCAGAACTTACTTGCAGAGATCGCTGATTACTTCAGACCAATGAGAGAAGAAGCATTAGAGAGCGGTCTGATGAATACAAAAGTGCTTGGCGTTAATATTAAGACATTATTATATCAGGTACCGGGCGGTATGTTATCCAACATGGTTTCCCAGTTAAAAGAGCAGCATGCAGAGGATAAATACGAAGAAGTATTAAAGGAGATCCCAAGAGTTCGTAAAGACCTTGGTGAGCCACCTCTTGTAACTCCTTCTTCACAGATCGTTGGTACGCAGGCAGTATTTAACGTATTGATGGGTGAACGTTACAAAGTTGCTACAAAAGAGACAAAAGACGTTTTACTTGGAAAATATGGTCAGACTGTAAAACCTTTCAATCCAGAGGTTGTTGACAAGGTTCTTGGCGAGGATAAGAAGAATGCAATCACATGCAGATATGCAGACTTGCTTGAACCTGAATTAGACAAGATCGAAGCTGAGATGAAACAGTGGAAACAGCAGGATGAAGATGTATTAACATATGCTTTATTCCCACAGGTTGCCACAGACTTCTTCAAATACAGAGAAGCTCAGCAGAAAAAAGTAGATGCAACGGTAGCAGATACAAAGAACGGAGCATATCCGGTATAAGACAGGACAGAAAAGAGGCTGGTTTTCAGCCTCTTTTTTCTTGCAAAAAAGTTCCTATTTGCTATAATTAAAATGTTGGAATTTTGAAAATGTTCCGAAAGCAGCAGATACTATGTAAAAGCTGCCGGACAGAAATTGGATAACAGGATGGGGAACTATGGGTAATACGCGTGATCTAAGTAATCGTATTAATGAATCTTACAGCAGATTAAGCAAGGGACAAAAGTTATTAGCTACATATATCACAGATAATTATGATAAGGCAGTTTTTCTGACAGCCGCCAGATTAGGTGAAGTAGTTGGCGTCAGTGAATCAACCGTTGTGCGTTTTGCAACACATTTGGGATACAAAGGGTATCCGGAATTCCAGAATGCATTGGAAGAACTTGTGAGAAACAAGCTGAATTCGATCCAGCGTATGGAAGTGACCTATGGAAGAATCAGTCAGTCGAAAATATTGGAATCGGTCCTGCACTCGGATGCGGACAAGATCAATACCACGTTGGAGAAAATCGATCAGGAAGCATTTGAGATCGCAGTGAATACCATTTTAAACGCAAAGCACATTTATATTATTGGAATCCGGAGCTGTGCGCCGTTAGCATCCTTTATGGCATTCTATTTTAACCTGATGTTTGATAATGTGCATTTACTTCAGACCAGCAGCTCCAGTGAGATTTTTGAACAGATGGTGCGGATCGGAAAGGATGATGTGATTATCGGGATCAGTTTCCCACGCTATTCCATGCGGACTTTAAAGGCAATGGAATTTGCAAATAACCGCAATGCAAAAGTAATCACATTGACAGACAGTGTACATTCCCCGATGAATCTGTATTCCTCCTGCAATCTGATTGCGGACAGTGATATGGCTTCGATCGTGGATTCTCTGGTAGCACCGCTCAGTGTCATCAATGCGCTGATCGTTGCACTTTGCATGAAGAACCGCAAAAAAGTTGCAAAAACACTGGAGATGCTGGAAGATATCTGGGATGAATATCAGGTATATGAGAGTGATGAGATCAATTATATTGATGACTCCATTAAAATGCGATATGGAAAAATAGGAGATACCGAATTTAATGAGTAGAGTAGTTGTGATCGGCGGAGGACCTGCCGGAATGTTTGCGGCAATCGCTGCAGCAGAAAATGGTCATCATGTAACATTATTGGAAAAAAATGAGAAACTGGGAAAGAAGCTTTTTATCACAGGAAAAGGCCGGTGTAATATTACCAATTCCAGTGATATGGATGTACTTTTTAACAGTGTCATGACCAATAGGAAGTTTTTATACAGTGCATTTTACGCATATGATAACCAGATGGTCATTGATTTTTTTGAACAGGCTGGGCTGCCGGTAAAAAATGAACGCGGAAACCGCATTTTCCCGGTTTCAGATCATTCTTCGGACGTGATCGCAGCACTGCAGCGTGTATTAAAAAAAGATCAGGTGGAGATCAGACTTCACAGTGAAGTGGACACATTATTATATGAAGATTCCGGGGAAGAGGAACAAAAAAAGGTATGTGGTGTGCGGCTTTCTGACGGAGAGAAAATCCAGGCGGATGACGTGATCGTTGCCACCGGAGGCTTTTCCTACCAGACAACAGGATCAACCGGGGATGGCTACCGCTTTGCAAAAGAGGCAGGACATACTGTGACGGAGATAAGACCTTCCCTTGTGCCGTTTAACGCAAAAGAAGACTATGTCAGGGAGATGCAGGGACTTTCTTTAAAAAATGTCAATGTCCGTATTTACCGTGGAAAGAAGGTACTTTACGATGAATTCGGAGAAATGCTATTTACGCATTTTGGCGTCAGCGGACCATTGATTCTGACTGCAAGTGCGATGATCAGGCCGGATATCGCAAAAGAGCCTCTTGCAATGGAGATCGACTTAAAGCCGGCATTGACGGAAGAACAGTTAGACAAGCGTGTGTTGAAAGATTTTGAGGAAGCAAAGAACAAACAGTTCAAAAATTCCATTGGAAAGCTTTTCCCGGCAAAAATGATCCCGGTCATGATTGAATTATCCGGGATCGATCCGGATAAAAAAGTAAACGAGATCACAAAAGAGGAGCGACTGAAATTTGTGCGGCTCATCAAGGCTTTTCCGTTAACGTTAAATGGACTGCGTGATTTTAATGAGGCAATTATCACAAAAGGCGGTGTCAAAGTCAGTGAGGTGAATCCATCGACGATGGAGTCAAAACTTGTCAGACATTTATATTTCTGTGGGGAAGTATTAGACTTAGATGCCCTGACAGGTGGTTTCAATCTCCAGATCGCATGGTCTACCGGACATCTTGCAGGGATGTGTGTGGAGTAGAAAAATCGCTGCAGGAACGAGGTACGGGTGAACAGTATCGAAAAACAGATAAAAATGAGAGGAATGGATATATTATGAGTATGAATATTGCAATCGACGGGCCAGCCGGAGCTGGAAAAAGTACAATCGCAAAAAAACTGGCAAAGGAGCTTGGTTTTATCTATGTAGATACCGGTGCGATGTACCGTGCCATGGCATATTATTTCCTGACAAACGGAATCGCCTCTTCGGATGAAACAAAAATTGCGGAAGCATGTCCGAATGTGGATGTGACCATTGCCTATGAAAATAATGAACAGCAGGTTATTTTAAATGGTAAAAATGTAAACGGATTTATCCGTACGGAGGAAGTCGGTAATATGGCTTCTGCGACAAGCGTATATCCGGTTGTCCGTACCAAATTAGTGGAACTGCAGAGAAAGCTTGCAGAGAGCACGGACGTTATCATGGACGGAAGAGATATCGGAACATGCGTGCTTCCAAATGCGCAGGTGAAGATTTATCTGACCGCAAGTTCTGAGACAAGAGCACAGAGAAGATACGATGAATTGACTGCAAAAGGTGTTTTCTGTGACTTTGATGAGATCGAGAAGGATATCATCGACCGTGATTACCGGGATATGCACCGTGAGACTTCTCCGTTGAAACAGGCAGAGGATGCGGTTTTGGTAGATTCTTCTGAAATGAATATCAATCAGGTGGTGGAGGCAATCCGCTCTATTTATGAAGAGAAAAAAGGCTGTTAACAGGAAAACGGCTGAAAGAAGCAGGAATCAGAAAACGAATAGATAAGGAATGATTTATGAACATTATTTTAGCAAAAAGTGCCGGTTTTTGTTTTGGCGTAAAAAGAGCCGTGGAAACGGTATACAAAGAGGCAGAAAAAAATCAGACACCGATCTATACCTTTGGACCGATCATCCATAATGAAGAGGTTGTTGCAGATCTTGAAAAAAAAGGTGTGCAGGTCATCCATTCGACTGATGAATTAAAGGGCAGGCCAAAGGGAACCGTGATCATAAGATCACATGGTGTGGAGAGAAAAATCTATGATGAGATCAAGGCACTGGGATTTGAGATCGTAGATGCGACCTGTCCGTTTGTGTTGAAAATTCACCGTCTTGTGGAACAGTACAGCAGAGAAGGATATCATATTATTATTATTGGAAATGAGACACATCCGGAAGTGGAAGGCATTAAAGGATGGTCTGATCCAGCGGAGACATCCGTGATCGGAACATGTGAGGAGGCGGAAAAATTTACGCTTTCATCCGAAAAAAAAGTGTGTATTGTATCACAAACGACATTTAATTACAATAAATTTCAATTATTAGTTGAAATTATTTCAAAAAAGGGTTATGATATAAGATGTCTAAATACTATATGCAATGCGACTGAGGAACGCCAGTCAGAAGCCCGGGAGATAGCCGGACGCGTTGATGCAATGATTGTCATTGGCGGAAGACAGAGTTCCAATACGCAGAAATTATATGATATTTGCAAAAACGAATGTAAAAATACTTACTATATACAGACACTTGTTGACTTGGATTTGAAGACATTTGAATCTATAGGTAATGTAGGTATTACAGCAGGGGCATCGACCCCAAATAATATTATCGAGGAGGTTCACACCAATATGTCAGAAATGGGTAATGAACAGAGTTTTGAACAGATGCTGGAAGCATCATTAAAAACTATCAGAACAGGAGAAGTCGTTGAAGGTACCGTCATCGATGTCAAAGAAGACGAGATCATTCTTAATATAGGCTACAAGGCAGACGGAATCATCACGAGAAATGAGTATTCCAATACATCTAATCTCGACCTTAGAACAGTTGTCAATGTTGGCGATACAATGCAGGCTAAAGTTCTGAAAGTAAATGATGGCGAAGGTCAGGTTCTCTTAACATATA
>OGZV01000152.1_pt1 | contig 74116 bp, 91 predicted proteins | sample 1576861 | NCBI WGS metagenome assembly OGZV01 (sample SAMEA3541501, study PRJEB24748) | human gut metagenome | biome: human gut; feature: human-associated habitat; material: faeces | place: China | collected 2012
CCCCTTACAGGGGGCATTCTAGAAAGCCACCTTCTAAGAAGGTGGTCTTTTACTTGCCCGGCGACGCTGCGCTTGCGCGGGCCTGCGGGGTCTGTAGGCCGGGTAAGCGTGAGCGCCACCCGGCATAGACAGCGGAGATCAATCTTTGTCAGTTGCACTCAGCGTGACGGAGGAGAGATAGTTCAGCAGAGCAATATCGTTGTCCACACCCAGCTTCATCATCGCTGATTTCTTCTGGCTGCTGATGGTTTTAATACTGCGGTTCAGCTTCTTGGCAATCTCGGTCACCAGGAAACCTTCTGCGAACAGGCGCAGAACTTCACTCTCTTTCGGCGACAGACGTTTGTCACCGTAGCCACCCGCGCTGATTTTTTCCAGCAGACGAGAAACGCTTTCAGGCGTGAACTTCTTGCCTTTCTGCAGCGCCGCAAGCGCTTTAGGCAGATCGGTCGGTGCGCCCTGTTTCAGCACAATCCCTTCGATATCCAGATCCAGTACCGCGCTCAGGATCGCCGGGTTGTTGTTCATGGTCAGAACAATGATCGAGATATCCGGGAAGTGACGTTTAATATATTTGATGAGCGTGATCCCATCACCGTATTTGTCTCCGGGCATGGAGAGATCGGTAATGAGCACGTGTGCATCAAGCTTTGGGAGGTTATTGATCAGTGCTGTAGAGTCTTCAAATTCACCGACTACATTCACCCACTCGATCTGTTCAAGTGATTTGCGAATACCGAACAGTACAATCGGATGGTCATCGGCAATAATTACGTTCATATTGTTCATGTATAAGGCTACCTTGCTACAGCAAGCTTTTGACGTAGGCGTCAATGTCGCTGATGTATTTTTCAATGCCAGAGGCATCTTTCTCACGAATTAGATGTTCCAGCGTTTCACATAACTGCTTGCCGGGAACCAGATTAAGCATGGCAAACACCCCTTTAAGCCGGTGTGCTGTCTGTGCCAGCGCTGCAAAATCATTCGCAGCGGACTCAGTATACAACCGCTTAACATCATCTGGTACTGTATCAACAAAGAGTGAATAGTATCCGCTGGCGTGAAGCTCGGCATTTTCATTACCGCCAAGCGGGGATTCCGCTATCTCTTCCTGCGCCAGCTGCTCTTCTATTAGTTGTAGTACAGCTTCCTGCATCGCATTGCTTATATTAAAGTTGACGCGCAGCTGGCCAGGGCCGATTTTCCGCACGCCTGACTCATCATCGCTTAAAAGCAAGCCGGAGGCAGTAAGATTAGACGGATTATCAGTTAAAAACAGATCAAATTCTTGACTTGCAAGTCTTTCATCCGGCGTGATGCAGGCGGCTCCCCAGTTTTCTAACTGACGAACGACAATATTGCGGATCTCGTTCGAGGTCACATCGACCATCACCACGACATCATCCAGCAGACGCTCTTCATCTTCTTCCTGCGGGTTGGCCGCCATTTTCACGTGCAGAGAATAGCGGGTGCCGAGGGATTCACGGGCTTTGATATTCAGATGGCCGCCGAGCTTACGCGCCAGCTGATCGCACAGCCAGAAGGTGAGGGCATTGGCCTTGCCGTAGCGATCGCTTTGCGTGTCGTTCAGGAACGGGAAGTGGAGATTATCAATTTCACTCGTGGTGACGCCTTCCCCGGTGTCGAGGATGCGGAACGTCAGGCGGTCTTCTGCCGACTCCTCCGTACTGACTTCGAGGGTGATCTTGCCGATCTGCGTGGTCGTCACCGCGTACTGAATAATCATCAACAGTATGCGGCGCAGCGCTTCACGATCGCCGTGGCGCTCGTCATTTGCCGGAAGATTGTTATTGATCAGCAGCTGCAACCCTTTACGCTTAATCACGGGCAGGACTTCCGGAACCACTTCATCGATCAGATCCTGAATAGAGAAGAGGGTTGGTGTTCCTTTCCAGAAATCATTCTCCAGCATGTTCGCCAGCTGGATCTCGTCAACCATTCTGACCAGCGAGTCGGCCTGACAGGCAAGCTGGTGGCTTTCTGACGTATTTAACGCCGCCGCCTGGGTCGCCAGCGTTTTTAACGGCTGCTTGAAGGCATCGCCAATATTCTGCATAAATGCGGCGCGCCCCTGCTGGTTTTTCTCATACAGTCTTTGCGCCTGCTTGAGCTTTTTATTCACCAGCACCTCGCGATCCTGATCGCGAATGATGAAAATTTGCGTGCGGGAGGCGACCTGGCTGCGGAACTGACGGATCTCGTACAGCTCATTGTTGATGGTGGCCTGGATCACCCCCTGGTGCTGATCCGCCATGGTGGTGATGTTCTGCAGGTTAAGATGCGGCAGCAGATGGTCGGCAATTTTATTGCTCATTACCGTACGATTCGCTTCCTGATCGTGAACTAAGACCCCAAGCGGCAGCACGGAAATAATCTCTTCATTTAGCGCACGTAACACGCGCAGTTCATTGCTGGTGCCTGCCGGGACCGCAGAGGCGTCGCTCTGACGCCCCGGCTGGAAACGGAAGGTGCTGTAGCCAAACAGCGCCAGCGCCAGCAGACCGATATTCAGCAGCAGAGGCAGCAGGATATTTTGCAGCGTGTCGAGTAGCAGCGTGCCAAACGGCACCTGCCACACCAGACGCATACCGGTCGAGTTCAGGGATGAGGCAATTTCGATTTTTGAGCCGTTAAAGGAGATCGAGACGCTCTCTGCGGCCTCTTTGTCAGATGCCGCACGCATGTTCTGGGTGCTGTTGTCGGGCTCCAGACGGAAGCTGTCGAGCGGCATGTCCGGCGGGATTAAATCGTTAATCGGTAAATCGAAGGCCACAACCGTCGCCAGATGTCCTGGCTGGTTGAAGGTGGTGCGCAGAGTAAAATAATGACCGTTTTGCCAGGCCAGACGACGCAGGGAAGAGAAGCTCTCACGTTCATCAAGGGCATTCGCCTGCTGCAGCATCTCTGCCCGGCGGGAGTCGACGATGCTGCCCACGGTAGTCTCTTTAAACCCGGAAGAGAGATCTTTTAACGGCAGGGTTGAGATCAGGATCATGCTGTTATCCTGACCGTTCAGATAGTACATCGACCACGGCACCGTTTCGGCCCCCCAGAGGGTATCCAGATAGGTCGAAATACGCTGTGTCATCTCGAGCGTTGCGCTGTCGTGAGAGCCAAAAATGAGCGCCTCAGTCTTACGCTGCGGTTTTTCGAGGTAATAGACATCCTGCTTAAGCCGCGTCTCCTGAAGTCCATCTCCGGATGAGGAGGCCGGGGCGGCTGCAATATTGTCGTAAATCTGCCAGGTGGCGTAGCGCCAGGTATCGATGCGCTTATGCACGGCGTGGGTGATATCGACGACCTGATAGCTCTTATCCTTCAGCCAGGCGTTAACCGCGCTTTGTACCATCACCCCCATGGTCACTAACAGCACAACGATCAAAAGAAGAAAGAAACGGGTGATGCTCCCGGGGAGGAGGGAGAATTTGCTCGGGGCGGTGGTTTCAGTCTGACTCATTGATATCTTTAACCCGTCATGGTCATGCTCTGTGGCGATAGGGCAGTATAAAGGGTAATAACTGAATTTCCAGCGCCACCGTCCGGGAACAGGCGACTTTTTCAACGGACAATACCGGCGGCGGGTGGCGCGGTAAACATGTACAAACTCGTCCTGCGCGTACAAATAAAAAGTGCGGCTGGCCAGCAAATAGCACGAATTAACAAGAAATTAAGTTTTACATCAATTGTGTGTTAGCGAACGATCGCTGGGGAGAATTTAGTTAATAGTCGTTACAATTTCGGTGCGGTAGCACAAAAAATTGAGGCGTTGCGTAAAGAAAGGTAAAAAAAAACCGAATGCGAAGCATCCGGCTCAATTAGGGATAAACAGACATTCAAAACTGAATGACGGTAATAAATAAAGTTAATGATGATAGCGAGAGATATTTTAGAGATTAGCCGCGATCTTGTTTTGTCATTCAGTGCTGTAACGATTTCTATTATAAGTTATTGATTACTATATGTATGATTTTTCTTTTGATTATAAATGCTAAATTTATAAGCTATTTGTGCTTTGTAAAAGTTCCTTGATATTTACATTTTGAAACATCTTGATGGACAAATGAAACATCTTCAAAGTTTTCGTATCATATTCGCATTGGATTATTCTGTAATTTTGCGGAGAATGAAATTGCCGACTGGTTAATGAGGGTTAACCAGTAAGCAGTGGCAATTATAAGGCATATAACAGAGGGTTAATAAAATGAAAGTTAAAGTACTGTCCCTCCTGGTACCAGCACTCCTGGTGGCAGGCGCAGCAAATGCGGCCGAAATTTATAACAAAGATGGCAACAAATTAGATCTGTACGGCAAAGTCGATGGTCTGCACTATTTCTCCGATGACGATAGCGCAGATGGCGACCAGACCTACATGCGTCTTGGCTTTAAAGGCGAAACTCAGGTTAACGATCAGCTGACCGGTTACGGCCAGTGGGAATACCAGATTCAGGGTAACTCAGGTGAGAACGAAAACAACGCCTGGACCCGTGTGGCGTTTGCCGGTCTGAAATTTGGTGACGCGGGTTCTTTCGACTACGGTCGTAACTACGGTGTGGTTTACGATGTAACTTCCTGGACCGACGTTCTGCCAGAATTCGGCGGCGACACCTACGGTTCTGACAACTTCATGCAGCAGCGTGGTAACGGCTTTGCGACCTACCGTAACAGCGATTTCTTCGGCCTGGTTGATGGCCTGAACTTCGCTGTTCAGTATCAAGGTAAAAACGGTAGCGTAAGCGGTGAAGATCAGACTAACAACGGTCGTGAAGCACTGCGTCAGAACGGTGATGGCGTTGGCGGTTCTATCACTTATAACCTGGGCGAAGGCTTCGGTATTGGTACTGCCGTGTCCAGCTCTAAGCGCACCAGTTCCCAGAACGACATGGGCTTCGGTACTGGCGACCGTGCTGAAACCTACACCGGTGGTCTGAAATACGACGCGAACAACATCTACCTGGCTGCTCAGTATACCCAAACCTACAACGCGACTCGCGCAGGCGATCTGGGTTGGGCTAACAAAGCGCAGAACTTCGAAGTGGTTGCTCAGTACCAGTTCGACTTCGGCCTGCGTCCATCCGTGGCTTACCTGCAGTCTAAAGGCAAAGACATCGAAGGTTACGGCGATCAGGATCTGCTGAAATATGTTGATGTGGGTGCGACTTACTACTTCAACAAAAACATGTCCACCTACGTGGATTACAAAATCAACCTGGTTGATGAAAATGAATTCACCCGTCAGGCGGGTATCGGTACTGACGATATCGTCGCGCTGGGCCTGGTTTACCAGTTCTAATCGCGCCATCGTGTGACGTAAGGGGCCTGATGGCCCCTTTTTTTGTGCCTCTCTGATTCTCACAACTCACCCGTTTTGGTGTACTCTTGCCGCCCTGGCATGAGGATAATAATGAATGGACATGACTTTTTTACGCGCCAGCTTTCTGGCTATGCTTTTTTTCCTGACCGCGTGTAACGATCCCGCGCCCGTGGCGAAAACCGACGCACCTGCCGCGACGGTGCTCGAAGGCAAAACGATGGGCACCTTCTGGCGCGTCAGCGTGATGAACCTCGATAAAACGCGCACGGATGAGCTTCGCGGCAAAATCCAGGCACAGCTGGACGCCGACGATCAGCTGCTGTCGACCTATAAAAATGACTCGGCGCTGATGCGCTTTAACCTCTCAACCAGCACCTCTCTGTGGCCGGTGAGCGAGGCGATGGCCGATATCGTGACCGAGGCAATGCGCGTAGGTTATAAAACCAACGGGGCGATGGATGTCACCGTCGGCCCTCTGGTGAACCTCTGGGGATTTGGCCCGAATAAACAGCCGGTGAAGACGCCCGAACAGGCGGTCATTGATGACGCCCGCGCCCGGACAGGGCTACAGCATTTGACCGTGATCAACCAGTACGGGCAGCAGTACCTGCAGAAAGATATTCCCGATCTGTTTGTCGATCTGTCGACGGTCGGGGAAGGCTATGCGGCGGATCATCTTGCTGCACTGATGGCGCAGGAGGGGATTTCCCGTTATCTGGTCTCCGTGGGCGGCGCGTTGGTCAGTCGGGGCATGAACGCCAGCGATAAGCCGTGGCGCGTGGCGATTCAAAAACCGACGGATCGGCAAAATGCCGTGCAGGCGATAGTGGATATCAACGGACATGGCATCAGCACCTCCGGAAGCTATCGCAACTATTACGAGCTTGACGGGAAGCGTATTTCGCACGTGATTGATCCGCAGACCGGCCGCCCCATCACGCATAACCTGGTCTCGGTAACGGTCATTGCCCCCACCGCGCTGGAAGCGGATGCCTGGGATACCGGATTAATGGTTCTTGGCCCGGAGAAAGCCAAAGAGGTGGTTCGTCAGGAAGGGCTGGCGGTTTATATGATCACCAAAGAGGGCGACGGGTTTAAAACCTGGAGCTCGCCGCAGTTCAACAGTTTCCTGGTCAGCGACAAAAATTAAAAAGCAAGGTTGCGGGTTTTTTATCGGTGGCGCTCAGGCACGCTCTATGTATGCTTATACGAGGAGCCGATCATGAAAAACCCAACCTTCACTACCGATGAGGATCGCTGGCAGGCCGTGCTGGCCCGCGATCCGCTCGCTGACGATCAGTTTGTCTTCGCCGTGCAGACGACCGGTATTTTCTGCCGTCCGTCATGCCGCGCCCGCCACGCGCTGCGTAAAAATGTCCGCTTTTATCCCGATGCCCGGCACGCCGCTCAGGCGGGCTTTCGTCCGTGCAAGCGCTGCATGCCGGACAAGCGCGACCCGCAGGCGCAAAAGCTGGCAAAAGTGGAACACGCCTGCCGGCTTCTGGAGCAGGATCCTGCGCTAACTCTGGAGAGGCTGGCGGAGCAGGTTGCCATGAGTCCTTTCCATTTCCACCGCCTGTTTAAATCCGTGACCGGCATGACGCCAAAAGCCTGGCAGCAGGCGGCGCGGGGTCAGCGTCTGCGCACCGCGCTTGCGCAGGGAGACAAAATTACCGATGCCGTGCTGGCAGCGGGATTTCCCGACAGCAGCAGTTATTATCGTAAAGCCAACGATGCGTTGGGCATGACGGCGAAGCAGTACCGTAAAGGAGAGGTGGCCGTTCGGTATGCCATCGATGACTGTTCGTTAGGACGCTGTCTGGTCGCCGAAAGCGAGCGGGGGATCTGCGCGATTCTGCTGGGTGACACCGATGCTGAATTAACCGCAGAGCTTGCCACGCAATTTCCAAAAGCGACGCACGCGCCGCGGGACGACGCCTTCGTACAGCGGATCCATCAGGTCATTGCCAGTATTGATAACCGCGACGTACCGCTTGCGCTGCCGCTGGATATTCGCGGTACCGCGTTCCAGCAGCGCGTCTGGCAGGCCCTTCGCGCAATTCCCTGCGGTGAAACGGCAAGTTACCAGCAGGTGGCGCAGGCGATTGGTCAACCCGGTGCGGTACGCGCCGTCGCCGGAGCCTGTGCGGCCAACACGCTGGCGATTGTGATCCCCTGTCATCGCGTGGTTCGCAACGACGGCGCACTGTCGGGCTATCGCTGGGGGGCGGCGCGAAAAGCGCTATTGTTAAAACGTGAGGCGAAACGCCGGGAGGGATAATGCTCGATCTTTTTGCGGATGCTGAACCCTGGCAGGAGCCGCTTGCGCCGGGGGCGGTTATCCTGCGTCGCTTTGCTCTCTCCCGTGCGGAGGCGTTGCTTGCCGGTATTGAAGAGGTCACAGCGGCTTCACCGTTTCGCCATATGGTGACGCCGGGCGGCTACACCATGTCGGTGGCCATGGCCAACTGCGGCGAACTGGGCTGGGCGACAAACGAACGTGGGTATGTGTATGCTCCGAACGATCCCACGACAGGTCGGCCGTGGCCTCCCATGCCTGCGGTTTTCCAGGCACTTTGTCACGAGGCTGCCGTGGCGGCGGATTATCCTGACTTCCGTCCTGACGCCTGTCTGATCAACCGCTACGCTGTCGGTGCGAAGCTCTCGCTGCATCAGGACAAGGATGAGCCCGATCTGCGCGCGCCTATCGTTTCGGTATCGTTAGGCCTGCCCGCCGTCTTTCAGTTTGGGGGATTACGCCGCAACGATCCGCTCAAACGCATCATGCTGGAACATGGCGATGTGGTGGTGTGGGGCAGGGAATCGCGGCTTTACTATCACGGCATTCAGCCGCTGAAACCCGGCGTTCACCCCCTCACGGGCGAGTACCGCTTTAATCTGACCTTCCGTCAGGCGGGGTACAGTAAACTAAAATAAGAATTATTCTTGATGTCCGCGCAGGGCAGTTTACACTGCTCGCTGATTTTTATTGTCCGGATTGCCTGCATGCAACTACTTCTCCTCGTCTGGCGTCAGTACCGCTGGCCCTTCGTCGCCGTCATGGCATTAAGCCTGGCCAGCGCCGCGCTGGGTATTGGCCTGATCGCGTTTATTAACGTGCGGTTGATTGAAATGGTCGACACCTCGCTCTCCGTATTGCCGGAGTTTCTTGGCCTGCTGCTTTTGTTGATGGCGGTTACGCTCGGCTCCCAGCTGGCGCTGACCGCGCTCGGCCACCATTTCGTTTTTCGCTTGCGCAGCGAGTTTATCAAGCGCATCCTGGACACTCAGGTCGAGCGCGTCGAGCAGCTCGGCAGCGCCTCCCTGCTGGCGGGGCTGACCAGCGACGTTCGCGCCATTACTATCGCGTTCGTTCGTCTGCCGGAGCTGGTGCAGGGGATCATTCTGACCTTCGGCTCGGCGGCCTATCTCGCCTGGCTCTCCAGCAAAATGCTGGCGGTGACTGCGCTGTGGATTGCCATCACCATCTGGGGCGGTTTTGTGCTGGTGTCCCGCGTCTATAAACACATGGCGGTCCTGCGCGAAACTGAAGATAAGCTCTATAACGATTACCAGACGGTACTGGAAGGGCGCAAAGAACTCACCCTGAACCGCGAGCGCGCCGAGTATATCTTTAACCATCTCTATATTCCGGACGCGCGCGAATACCGGCACCATATCATTCGCGCCGATACCTTCCACCTGAGCGCGGTGAACTGGTCAAACATTATGATGCTGGGCGCCATTGGCCTGGTGTTCTGGATGGCGAACAGCCTGGGCTGGGCGGATACCAACGTCGCGGCAACCTACTCACTGACGCTGCTGTTTTTGCGCACGCCGCTGCTCTCGGCGGTGGGCGCATTGCCCACCTTGCTGAGTGCGCAGGTGGCCTTTAATAAACTCAAAAAATTCGATCTCGCGCCGTTTAAGCCCGAATTCCCGCGCCCGCAGGCCTTCCCGAACTGGCAGACGCTCGAGCTGCGTAACGTCACGTTCCGCTATCAGGACAGCGCCTTCTCCGTGGGGCCGCTCAATCTGACGATCCGCCGCGGCGAGCTGCTGTTCCTGATTGGCGGCAACGGCAGCGGTAAATCGACGCTGGCGATGCTGCTCACCGGGCTTTATCAGCCGCAGTCGGGCGAGATTTTACTGGATGGCACGGCGCTGAGCGCGGAGAAGCCCGAGGATTACCGCAAGCTTTTCTCGGCGGTGTTCACCGACGTCTGGTTGTTTGAGCAACTGCTGGGTCCGGAAGGGCAGCAGGCCAATCCTGCGCTGGTGGAAAAATGGCTGGCGCACCTGCAGATGTCGCACAAGCTGGAACTTCAGGACGGCAAGATCCTTAACCTCAAACTCTCCAAAGGGCAGAAAAAACGCGTGGCGCTGCTGCTGGCGCTGGCGGAAGAGCGTGACATCATTCTGCTCGACGAGTGGGCGGCGGATCAGGACCCGCACTTCCGCCGCGAGTTTTATCAGGTGCTGCTGCCGCTGATGCAGGAGATGGGCAAAACCATTTTCGCTATCAGCCACGACGATCATTACTTTATTCATGCCGACCGTCTGCTGGAGATGCGCGACGGCAGGCTGAGCGAGCTGACCGGTGAAGCGCGCGATGCAGCCTCGCGTGACGCGGTGGCGCGTACGGCCTGATGCCCTCACCCTAACCCTCTCCCACAGGGAGAGGGGATAATCGTGGCCGTAATGCTGCTTTTTTCTCCATCCCGCCCCGTTGTTTATTCTTATTTACATATCCTCGCGCTATGCTTAATACCAACTTATTTCATGGATTTATGATTGATGTCGGTATTAAAGAAAAACAGCGCCAGACAGCGTGACCAGGAACGTGCGCGACTGATCTGGCTTCTTACGACCGATAAAGCGGTCACGTCTACGCTATTAGGCAAACTGACCCTGGCTGAGCAATATGATGTCGGCACGTTAGCCGACGATATTGCTGAGGTAGGTGCGCTGGTTGCTCATCTCCCGCCGCCGGATCTGGCGGACACCCTGGAAGCGCTTCCCTCGGAAGAACGTCACGCCCTGTGGCGGCTGGTGCAGGATCACGAGCGCGGGCAGGTGCTGCTTGAGGCCTCCGAAAACGTCTGGGACGACCTGATCGACGAGATGAGCGACCGGGATATTCTCGACGCTCTGCAAACCCTGGATATCGACGAACAGATTTACCTGGTTCAACACCTGCCGCGAAACCTGACCGGCCGCCTGCTGGCGTCACTGCCTGCCGATGAACGCGCGCGCGTGCGCCAGGTGATGCATTACGAGAAAAACAGCGTCGGCGCGATTATGGAGTTCGGCGTTATCACGGTGCGCCCGGACGTGACGCTCGGCACCGTGCAGCGCTATTTGCGCCGCCTGGGCAAAATGCCGGATAACACCGATAAGCTGTTTGTCACCTCCCGGGATAAAACCCTCCTCGGCGAACTGGAGCTGAAAACCATCCTGCTCAACAGCACCCAGCGGAAGGTGAGCGAGGTGATGGAAAACGAGCCGATGGTCTTCTCCCCGGAGGACGATGCGGAAAAAGCGGCGCGTACCTTCGAACGTGATGACCTCGTGAGTGCCGCCGTCGTGGACTCCGTCGGCAAACTGATGGGGCGTCTGACCATCGACGAGATCGTTGACGTGGTTTATGAAGAAACCGATAACGATCTGCGTGCGCTGGGGGGGATCAGCGCGGAAGATGACGTCCATGCTTCCGTCGGCAAGGCGGTGAAAACGCGCTGGGCGTGGCTGGCCATTAACCTGTGTACCGCGTTCATCGCTTCCCGCGTGATTGACGGCTTTGAACACACCATTTCGCAGCTGGTGGCGCTGGCCTCGCTGATGCCGATTGTGGCCGGGATTGGCGGCAACACCGGAAACCAGACCATTACCATGATCGTCCGCGCGCTGGCGCTGGAAAATATTCAGCCCGGCAACTTCGCCTTTCTGATCTTCAGAGAGATGGGCGTAGCGCTGATCAACGGCCTGGTGTGGGGCGGCATTATGGGCGGCATCACCTGGTGGCTGTATGACGATATGGCGTTAGGCGGCGTGATGATGCTGGCGATGGTGCTGAATCTGCTCGTGGCATCGATGATGGGCGTTATTATCCCGCTGACCATGACCAAACTGAGGCGCGACCCCGCGGTGGGGTCGAGCGTGATGATCACCGCCATCACCGATACCGGCGGTTTCTTTATTTTTCTTGGGCTGGCGACGATTTTTCTGCTTTAAGCCGACGCTTAATGCGGGCGGGAAGCAGCACCATGACGATAATCCCGCCCAGCACGCCAATCGCCAGATTGCCGGTTGATACCGTGGCGGCAACGGTCACCAGCATGACGACCGTTTCTGCAATCGGGGCCGTTTTCAGCGTGGCCGGCTGAAGGCTGTGCCAGCTGAAGGTTTTAACGGCGACGATGGCCATAATGCCCGCCAGCACCGCCATCGGGATGTTGGCCATCACGTCGCTGAGCGCCGTCACCAGGATCAGCAGCACGATGCCCGCAGCGAAGGTTGAAATTCGGCTTCGGCCTTTCCCCATCTCTACGTTAACGATGGTTTGTCCGATCATCGCGCAGCCCGCAATACCACCGTAAAATCCGGCCAGGATATTGCCGACGCCTAATCCAATGCTTTCGCGGCGTTTACTTGACGGCGTCGCGGTCAGCTCATCCACCAGCTTTGCGGTCAGCAGGGATTCCAGCAGGCCGACAAACGCGATGCTCAACGCGCACGGCCAGATTATGCTCAGCGTCTGTAAATTGAGGGGGACCAGAAGTTCGCTAAGACCCGGCAAGCCGCCGCTCATGGCGCCTTCATCGCCCACGGTCGGCAGGCTTTGCCCGGTTGAAACGGTAAACAAGGTTAACAGCACAATCGCAATCAGTGGGGAAGGGATGCTTTTGAAATAGCGCGGCACCCACAGCACGATCAGTACCGTCAGCACGAACAGGCCTACAATCAGCGGGCTTCGGCTCCAGAAATGCGGAACCTGCGCAAAGAAAATCAATATCCCGAGGGCGTTAACAAACCCGGTCATGACCGACTGGGGAATAAAGCGCATCAGCCTTGCCATGCCCAGCACGCCAAACAGAATCTGAATTACGCCAGCCATGAGCACGGCGGGAAGAATGTACTGTACGCCGTGCTGATGCACCATGGGCCCAATAACCAGCGCCACGGAACCGGCCGCGGCCGTGACCATCGCCGGACGACCGCCCAGCACGGACAGGGCAAGACAGAGCACAACGGAGGCGATCAGGCTGACCTTCGGGTCAACGCCCGCCACCACCGAAAATGAGATGACCTCGGGGATCAGCGCCAGGGCGGTAATCACGCCAGCCAGCGTTTCACGCGTCAGCTGTTTAGGGGAACGCAGCACGCTTGCGACACGGTTTTCGGGAGAGACAGCAGAATGGGGTAGGGACATAACGTTTCGCTGGTTAGGGCAGGCTTCCGTGCGCGCGATCACAAAACGCAACATACTAGCCAGTTAAACCGCGCTTTACCAGACGCTTCGATAATTCCTCACAAACAATCCATCATTAAATTTCACAATTACAATAATTTCGTAACCTTTAAACAATATTTAAAAGTTGTTACCGTGCCCCCGCAGCTTGTTTCACCTGCAATTTCCACGCATCAAGCACTTTTACACTAAGGCATAAATTATGAAAAAAATGACTGCCATGCTCTTTTCTCTGGCCGTGGGGCTTAACACCGTCTCCATGGCGGCGAAAGCTGACGCACCAAAAGAGCAGGAAACGGACGTCCTTTTAATCGGTGGCGGTATCATGAGCGCCACGCTGGGAACCTATCTGCAAGAACTGCAGCCGGACTGGTCAATGACCATGGTCGAGCGCCTTGATGGCGTGGCGCAGGAGAGTTCGAACGGCTGGAACAACGCCGGTACCGGCCATTCGGCACTCATGGAACTGAACTATACGCCGCAGAAAAAGGACGGTTCCATTAGTATCGAGAAGGCGGTAGAGATCAACGAGGCGTTCCAGGTTTCTCGCCAGTTCTGGTCTCACCAGGTCAACAGCGGCGTACTGCACGACCCGCACTCTTTCATCAACACCGTACCGCACATGAGCTTTGTGTGGGGCGAGCAGAACGTCAACTTCCTGCGCGCGCGCTACGCCGCACTGCAGCAGAGCACGCTGTTCCGCGGAATGAAATACTCTGAAGACCACGCGCAGATTAAAGAGTGGGCTCCGCTGGTCATGGAAGGTCGTGACCCGAACCAGAAAGTGGCGGCGACCCGTACCGAAATTGGTACCGACGTCAACTACGGTGAAATTACCCGTCAGCTGGTGACGTCTCTGAAGAAAAAAGAGAACTTCAACCTGCAGCTCAGCACCGAAGTGCGCGGTTTCAAGCGCAACGTGGATAACAGCTGGAGCGTGACCGTTGCCGATCTGAAAAACAACGAAGCCGAGCACGTCATCAAGGCGAAGTTTGTCTTTATCGGTGCGGGCGGTGCCGCGCTGAAACTGCTGCAGGAGTCCGGTATTCCGGAAGCGGATGACTACGCGGGCTTCCCGGTGGGCGGTCAGTTCCTGGTGTCCGATAACCCGGAAGTGGTGAATCGTCATCTGGCAAAAGTGTACGGTCAGGCTTCCGTGGGCGCGCCGCCAATGTCTGTTCCGCACATCGATACCCGTATGCTTGACGGCAAACGCGTGGTGCTGTTTGGCCCGTTCGCGACCTTCTCCACTAAATTCCTGAAAAACGGCTCCCTGTGGGATCTGCTGAGCGCAACCACCACCTCTAACGTCAAGCCGATGATGGACGTGGGGCTGGATAACTTCGATCTGGTGAAATACCTGATTAGCCAGGTGATGCTCTCTGACGACGACCGTTTCGAAGCGCTGAAAGAGTACTATCCTGAGGCGAAGAAAGAAGACTGGCGTCTGTGGCAGGCGGGTCAGCGCGTGCAGATCATCAAGCGCGATCCGAAAGAGGGTGGCGTGCTGCGTCTGGGCACCGAAGTGGTGAGCGATAAGGACGGCACCATCGCCGCGCTGCTGGGTGCGTCACCGGGTGCGTCTACCGCTGCGCCAATCATGCTGCACCTGATGGAAAAAGTGTTTAAAGATAAAGTCGCCAGTCCGGAATGGCAGGCGAAGCTGAAGACCATTATTCCATCCTACGGCACGAAGCTGAACGGTAACGTGAGCGCGACGGAGCAGGAGCTGGAATACACCAGCCGCGTACTGCAGCTGCAGTACATCAAACCGCAGGCTGCGGATGCTGCGCCAAAAGCGGAGCTGAAGCCTCAGCCGGAAAACAAACCGGTTGCGGATATCGCGCTGTAAGGTAAAAAAGCCGGGTGGCGCTGACGCCTACCCGGCCTATGGTCGGTGTTGTTTTGTAGGTCGGGTAAGGCGAAGCCGCCACCCGACTTAATTTCAACGTACGACAGCCTGCTCAATCTTCTCTTCAGCCTTCCACACGCGATACTTCACTTCCACATTTTCAGGCGTATAGACCACGATCGGCAACTTGCTGTTGTAGCGCAGCAGGCTGTTGTCGCCCAGATAGGCGGTCACAAATTTCTTCTCTTTCTTGCCATCCGGGCAGGCCATCATGGTGGAGACTGGAGAGGTGACTTTATCAAAGACGTAATAGTCGTAACCCCAGCCTTCCAGCGTTTTGCTTTCCAGCTGACCACCCAGACGATGCTGGTTGCAGTCCACTTCCAGCGTCTTGCCAATTAACAGCTCCACTTTGTAGTTCGCTTCATCCTGCTGAACCGGAAGCTGAATCACCTGACGCTTCATCCCTTTATCCGCTTTCGGATACGGGGCGACTTTTTCCAGCGGCTGCGCTTTAGGTGTTTCGCTGGCGAAAGCGCTGGTGCTGACACACGCGGCAGCGATGAGTGCGATAGCAAATTTAGGTGCGTTTTTCATTGTTATTCCTTTATGTCAAAACGATCCTGCACAGGTTAACATATCAACTATGAATGATTGGTGTTATTTACTTACATTTTCAATATGAATAGCGTAATAAACCACATGTTTGCCATTTAAGTAGAGATTTATCCTGTCGTGGAGTCCGGCAGGCGTTTGTGTTATTTTAGACCCTCTATAATGTTATTCATCTGTAAAAGGGAAGAGAGATGGTTCGTGCAAAACTGAAAACGCCTGAAGGCCGCAAGTTCCTCCTGGCGCTGCTGGTTGTGTTTATGATTGCTGCCGCGTGCGTGGGGCGTGCCACGATTGTTGGCGTCATCGAACAGTACAACATTCCTCTCTCTGCCTGGACAACCAGCATGTACGTCCTGCAGTCGGCGATGATCTTTGTCTACAGTCTGGTATTCACCGTTCTGCTGGCTATACCGCTGGGTATTTTTTTCCTGGGCGGACGTGATAAACACTAGACGCCGATTTGCGATAACTAAGCCATCCTGCGGGGTGGCTTTTTTTATGCCTGATAATTTTTATTCGCCTTTCCAGGATATTCTGTTGAGAGCACCTTTGTTTACAGAAAGCAGGAGAGGCTTAATGCAATCCCGGTTTGCCACGCTCCGCCAGATCCCAAAAGGTGTCTGGGTGGTCGGTGGAGTAAGTATGTTAATGGATATCTCTTCGGAGATCATTCACAGCCTGCTGCCATTGTTTATGGTCACGACGCTGGGCGCCAGCGTGATTTTCATTGGTTTGATTGAAGGCCTGGCTGAGGCCACTGCGCTGTTTATCAAGGTGTTTTCCGGCGCCATCAGTGACTATCTGGGCAAGCGTAAAGGACTGGCGGTTCTGGGCTACGGTCTTGGCGCGTTGAGTAAACCGTTGTTCGCTATCGCCTCTTCTTCCGGCATGATTCTGGGGGCACGCTTAATCGACCGGGTCGGGAAGGGGATCCGGGGAGCGCCGCGCGATGCGCTGGTTGCTGACGTTACGCCGCCGGAACTTCGCGGCGCGGCCTTTGGGCTGCGTCAGTCGATGGACACCATCGGCGCATTTCTCGGGCCGCTGCTGGCAGTAGGATTGATGCTGCTGTGGAACGATGATTTCCGCACGATTTTCTGGATCGCGGTGATCCCCGGCGTGCTCGCCGTGGCGCTGCTTTTCTTCGGCCTGCATGAGCCGAAAACGCCCGTCGAACATAAACGCACGAACCCCATCAAAAAAGAGAACCTCAGGCGTCTCGGGAAAGGATGCTGGTGGGTTATTGGTCTGGGGGCCATCTTCACGCTCGCACGCTTCAGTGAAGCCTTTCTTGTCCTGCGCGCACAGCAGTCGGGGGTGCCGCTGGCGCTGATCCCGCTGGTGATGGTGGCCATGAATCTGCTCTATTTCCTCTCTGCCTATCCGTTTGGCAAGTTATCGGACCGGATGAGCCACACCCGGCTACTGCAGTGGGGTCTGGTGATGCTGATTGGAGCAGATATTGTGCTGGCGCTGAGCACCCACTGGGCTGGAATGCTTCTGGGCGTTGCGCTTTGGGGAGTGCATATGGGGATGACGCAGGGGCTGCTGGCGGCAATGATCGCAAAAACGGCGCCTGCGGATCTGCGCGGTACCGCCTACGGCATTTTTAGTCTGGTCAGCGGCGTGGGATTGTTAGTCGCCAGCCTGGGGGCAGGAGCCATCTGGGAAACGTTTGGGGCGGAATATACGTTTTATGCCGGGGCGGTGATTTGTCTGGTAACGCTTGTATACCTGCGCAAAACGCCGGACGAGGCGAAATAAAAAACCAGCCATAAAAGGCTGGTTTTCAATGTGTTTTTGGTCGGCACGAGAGGATTTGAACCTCCGACCCCCGACACCCCATGACGGATGTTCAAATTTCTTCTAGCTTATCTATTAGAGTAATTGAAGAGTCCGCAAAGTTATTTGCAGCGTCCTGTGGAATTTCAAAATTATGTTTATATGCAGCCATGTTACGCAGTTGCGTAAGCTATCGTGTAGAGCTGCAAAATCTAAATCAACCAAGCCAGCTTTATAAAGCAAGCGCATAAGATGATATCCATTCATTAGCTCAAAGCGTCGGTCGTTTGAATGAGGAGGCAATTCAATTGTTCCAACATCAACTTTTCGTTTCACACCATTCCGCAATGAATTTTCAAGTTTCAGATAGGATTTCATAACATTCTCATAAGGGCTTAAGAAAAAAGTCCTTGTAACGCTCTGAGTTGTCTTTTTCTTTATCTGAAATAATTTCAGCCTACCCAGCAGCTTCTGCTGCTTGCTCTTCAAACATAATCTCAAACTTATCATATTTTATTGATTTTATTGTTCTAATAAGTTTGAAAAGGTCATATCGACCGTAATAGAGAAAACTGGCCAAAAGAACTGGCCAGGCTAGCGACTTGATCATTGATGACAGGAATGTCAGAAAATCCATTGTCTTTGCTTTTCATCGAAGTAGAGATAGAGTATATGTTACAAAATCGTTCTCCTAAATGAAAGTAAATCATCTATATTTCAGCATGTCAGATTTTGTGGTTCAGCGTTAAAAAAATCTCTGTAATTAAGTGGTTTATCAAAATAACAAGGCCTTAAGATACTTTTTTAATTTAATGCTGTCAGCATTATCGATAAAGCGCAATTCAGGCTTAATGCCCTGGCTATTAACGCTGGTTCATTCACTATGTCGCCTGGTTATAACATCACCTAGCGCTGGTTCGCTATTGCGAGTTAGCTAAGACAATTAAATTCAGCGTAAAAGCACAGGCGTTTTATGATGAAAATTTGAGTGTTATCCCGGCTGATGCTGTAGACTTTACTCAAGAAGAACATATTCATCTCATCGCCGGGATGAATGATGGTGAGCAACGTGTCTGCAGTGATACAGGCGGGAAATTGATGCTGTCTGGCCGCAGACCTTCTCAATGGTATACCTGGGATAATGATAATAATGCGTGGGCTATTTCGGATCATGCACGGGTCCAGCTTGCAGAAGCTGAGAAATTTCGTCGAATCCATGAGGCAAACGACTTTATCAATAACCAGCAATTGCCTGGCAAAACTGCCATGGGGCGACTGAAAGATTCAGAGAAAGAACACTACAATTTGTGGCTGGATTATCTTAAAGCGCTGGAGGCGGTCGATACATCAACTGCGCCAGATATCCTCTGGATAGATAAACCTGAATAATCTGTGCTGGCGGTCGTCATCACTTGAATTTTCATTCCTCGCAGACTCAAGTACGGGCATGAAATATAAAGCTGCTTGGTTCATACTTTCAACAAAATTATTTTATATAAAAGGGAAGATCCATAAAAAAACAGTATTCAAGAGCATTATAGAGGTGGCTTCTGATCGCCGGTTTACGGGGCAAGGGTAAAGTTATTGTTATGCCCTTAATTGAAGTAAAAAGTTGTGGGTGGGGCAATAAATCGACAGAAAAACATAATATTTTCTTAATTTATCAATGCAATATAAGAAATTTAGTTATGTACAGTGTGGCCAGTAAAAGCGTTCTGACAAAAGGCGTGGTAACTCCTCTAGCATCCATGGAACTGACTCTGTTGCCAGGGGTCGTGCCACTGGCAACAGTGATTGTCTGTTTTGGTAAGATAGATTGACTGATTCGTGCCACACAACTTTCATTTGAAATGGTCAATACCCTGACAACGGGATTATCAGAATATCTTTAAAAATGAATCAGTCTTTCTCAACACTCAGGTTTGGGGTGAAATTTCTTTTCTTTTAAATGCAAAATTCTCTATGGACTTTCTTATATAGTTCATTGGTGTTTCGCATAGATAAAACATTAGCATCCCAAGCGCAATGCTCATAATAGTATTTGCAAAAATAGTTTCAACTGGCCCTCCATAGATATTTTGATTATTAGTAAGGAAAAGCCAATGATATAGATAAATAGAAAAACTGTATTTGCCTATAAATCTGAATGCTTTGTTACTAAAAAAAACAGCTGAGTATCCAGATGTGTTACATAAAATGAAAATTAAAATAGTGAATAGAATGCCAAGGAATACGTATTTATTCATAAGGTCGATTGGCTGAAATCTAAAGACGTTTTCTATTACGCCAGGAGATATTATGAATAATATTGAGATTATAAAGAGTATGATGCTATCACCCATTGTGTTGCTTACTTTTATATTATGTCTGCAATGCAGGATGGCAGAAAAAACACCAAAAAGGAAAACGGAAAGGTATGGTAGAGTTTGAATGGAGTTTTCAATGGTGATATTGTAAGGGTATGCATTCTGAACTAATAAAATAAGCAAGAATAATAAAGCCCCCCCTCCCATAATTCCTTTAATTTTATCTGCGACTAAGAATGATATTAAAAACAAAGGAAGGGTGAAGTAAAACTTGAATTCTACAGGGATTGTCCAGAAATGAAAATATGAAGAATTAAAGGAAATGGTGTCAATCATTTTTTGGTAATTCATGTAGCCCATATAATAATAAGTAAATACAGCTACGACAAATGGGGGGATGATTCTAAAGAATCTTGATATGATGTATTTAGCATACTCAGGAAATGTAGGTTTTTTATTCATGAGCTTGATGCTTAGTAAGAATGCGCTAAGTGTAAAAAATATCCACACTCCATATTTTTCACAGCCCTTTGTATATTGACCAATCGTAGGGAGATATTTACTAACATTATGAAGTATAATTACAATGAGGCAAGCTACTCCTCGGATACCATCTGCAGCAGAAAAATGTTTAGTCATGTGAGTTGAGTTTGGTTGTTTGCTTAGTATTAATTCTAACATCTTAGACAAACAGTGAACAGTGAAAGCAGCCTGGAAGCCTATGTGCTGGAGTATGGTGCCAGAGAGTGATAATCATTTACGACGTAGGTGTTTCAACGCAGTATAAAGTGCTCTGGCTAACAATTAGTAAAGTGCTCCAACAAGGTCGTATGCAAAAACAGGCGGTGGCTGGCTGGCTGGCGATCATTCGATAGCATTCCCCAAAATAAAAATTAATCCTATTAAAATCATTGGTTTAAAAGAGGTAGGTTGGGGCAATACATCGACAGAAAAACATAATTTTTTCACAAATTATCAATGAGATAGTAGAATAGCAGTTATGTACTGCTGCGTCATATGGAATGGTTCGAAGCCGCAGACCTGATCGTTAAAGGTATGGAAGGCGCGATCAACGCGAAAACCGTAACCTATGACTTTGAACGTCTGATGGAAGGCGCTAAGCTGCTGAAATGCTCAGAGTTTGGCGACGCGATTATCGCGAACATGTAATCCAGATTCTGGGTTAAACAAGAGCGGGGTCCTGAGGGTTCCCGTTTTTTTTGCCTCTGCCCGCGGGAGACAACCCGATGTTAGCCACTGTCCTTATCACTGTCGTTGCACTTATTCATCTCTACATTCTTGTGCTGGAAATGTTCCTGTGGAATACCAAAACAGGACACAAGGCCTTTAATCTGCGTCCTGATTTTGCACGCGACACCCGCGTGCTGGCGGCGAATCAGGGGCTGTATAACGGGTTCCTGGCGGCGGGCCTGCTGTGGAGCCTCTGGCTCGGCGAAAACGGGATTCAGGTGGCCATCTTCTTCCTGACCTGCGTGCTGATCGCCGGGCTTTTTGGCGCAGCCACCGCCAGCCGTAAAATTTTGTACGTGCAGGCTATTCCCGCGCTCGCTGCGCTGCTTGCGTTACTCATCTGAAGCAATGCTTTGGTTGAGATAATGCGTCCGATATACTCGTGACGTTACCTTTATTGACCAGAGACGAGACTGTTATGCACAACGATATCCCCCTGAAATATTATGATATTGCCGATGAGTACGCGACGGAGGCCGCAGAGCAAGTCGCGGAATCAGAGCGCGACGCGCTGGCACACTATTTCCAGCTGCTGCTTACCCGCTTAGCGAATAATGAGGAGATCAGCGAGGAAGCCCAGCAGGAGATGGCCGCAGAAGCCGGGATCCGTGCGGGTCGCATTGATGATGTTGCGAACTTCCTCAATCAGTGGGGAAATGAATAGCCTGCCTCAAAAACCGTTATGGTGATGCTTTGCGATACAGCTCAGCATCACGCTATCGGACCACATGCATTTTTTCCGCAGAATAGGCGAAGCGGGTTTATCGACAAGCAGCGCGAAAATAACGATCAGAAGAAAGAGTACTGCTGGAAAAACTAAGGATAATTTCACGTTTTTAACCAAAATAAGAGTGTGCTTCAGGGGAATCTACCGTCTGAATATTACGACTATATGTTTTGGCGGAAAAAATGGAAACGTCCGAGTGTAAAAAAACGAGCAGGACAGGCTTCAGGTTAGGGGGCGACGCCGGTGAGTCGCTTCGCCAGCTCGCTCCGGGTGAGTGCTTTTGAAAAATACCATCCCTGGATCAGCGCGTCGGGATATCTGTCCGCAATAAAGCGATACTGAGTTTCATTTTCCACGCCCTCGAAAACAAGGGTTTTATTCAACTTCGCGAGGGCATCGCTGAAGATAACAAAGATGTTTTGCTTATAATCTTCGCTGATGCCATCCACCAGCGATTTGTAAATTTTGATTTCATCATATTCAAGCTGTGACAGCCGGGCCAGATTTGAATTTTGCACGCCGAAATCATCGATTGAAATTTTAACGCCAAGCGATTTTAGTTCCTGGCAGAATCCCTCAAGGATATCCGCCGCGGAAACGGCTTTCTCAGAAAGCTCGACCTTCATCAGGGAAAGGGGAAGGTTGTTGACTAAGCACTCGCGACGCAAAATGTTAATAAACTGTCCGTCTTCAATTTCTTTCCGCCCAACGTTGATTGAAACGATCAGCTGATGCTTAATTGCCAGCGGGGCAATTTCTGAGAGCGATTTACCGATAACATTGCCATAATATCTTTTATACAGCCCGATTTTCTTAATTAATGGGATAAACAGCTCCGGCGAGACGTCTCCGTGTTTTTGATCGCGCCACCGCGACAGAACTTCCACGCCCACGATTTTTTGATCGCGAATGCGAATAATGGGCTGATAGTTAACGCTGAAGGTATTTGTTATCACGGCTTTGATTAGCGTACGTTCCAGCGAAAAACGGTCTTCATGGATACGGAAGACAAATAACGTTATCGCGACCCAGATAAAAAAGAGTATGACCGCGAGAAACGTAAAGATAAACGGGGGGAGAGAGGCCAGTCCCGCATCGTGATGTTTGACAATCACGCATAAATCCCACACGGCGCTGCACTGTGTAATGGTCAGGGTGAACAACGTGGAGTGCAGCCAGCTCCGCGCTCGCAGGTCGGGGGCAGCCGAAAAAAAGATCCGGCCAAAGTCCTTTGTGGTGGCACTCAGAGAATAGCTTGCGGTAACCGGGGTGAATTTATCGTAAGCATAGCGGGAAGTGAAGATAATAATATTATTATAAATGGCCGCATTGCCCGTGAAAAAGTCTTTTCTTGAAAACTGCGCGAGGAGAAAACCTCTCGGCGTTTTATGCAGTTCCGCAGGAAGTGGAACGGGCGTCGCGAGTTTACCCCAAAAAGCAGTACAGATAATTTTTCCTTTTTCAATAAAACCGATATCGCCGAAATAGAGGTTGTTAAGCTTTATTTGTCTGTAGCTATCAAGGCTGGTTTTATCACAGCCCTGCGTCGTTATGCTTTTAAGGCCCAGCGCCACGTTTTGGGACAGGTCTTCGGAATAATGTAAAAGGGTCCGGGATATTTCAAGCTGTTTGGTTTTTTGCTGACCAAGGATAACCGCATTGACCGCATAAAGAGACAGGATGACCAGAAGCGTTGAAACGATCGCAACGGCAATGCGCTTTTTCATTTTCCGGTTATCCTGTCCGCTCCCTGAATTCATAAATCTTAACACAGCCTGGGCAAGGCACAAGCCTGATAGTCACGCCGGGTGAGCAAATTCGGGCGGGTGAACTCATACGAAAGCATCAGTTTTTTAAGATAATTCTCAGCTAAGCTATTTTCATTGCGATCGGCAACGTCAGGTAAACCACGGGTTCTTCTTTCAGATCCTTCATGCTTGTTTATTCTATTAAGGAAAACATCGTGCGCAACGTGATGATCCCTATTCTCAGTGCCCTGTTTCTTTTTCTGATCGGCATACTGATTATTAACTGGCAGTTATGGCAGATGGCGAAAATGAATAACGTTCATACCGCCACGGTAAGCACCCAGAAAATAGAAAGCATTTTGTCGGAAGCCGTCAGTGCGGCCAGCACGGCGAAGCGCGTTGCGGAGCAGGGGTGTACCAGCAGCGGGCAGCTGGCGCTGGGGACAGAAGCTGCGCTAAAACCGCATCTGCGCGCCATCATGATCCAGCAGCAGGGGGAAATCATCTGTACATCCCTTCCGGGGAATGGCGTATTGATTGTTCATCCGGAGACGCTACCTGAAAAAGAATTAATGCTGCTCCCCGGTAATCGACTGGTGAACGGCATCCCGGTACTTGTCTTCCAGATGCCCATCGCGGGCGGGCGCATCATCGTCAGCGTCAGTGATGCGCATTTGCAGGACGTCATCGCGAATGCATCAAACAGCGTTGACCTGGGGTTGGTTGTCGGCGAAAGCATGTTTACGCGCAACGGTGACGTGACCGGATGGAAAGCGGCCTCGTGGACGGGTTCACTTACGGCATCTTCGCAATTCCCCTTTAGTATGGCCTGGCAACCGCCTGCCTTTTTTAGCCTGACGCGGCTACTGCACCAGGGCTGGAGCCTGATACTGCTGATTCTCGCGCTATCCCTGGCGGTGGGCATTTTGATCCGTCGATACAAGGGAAAAAGCACCACCTTTGAAGACGATTTGCGTAAGGCCATTTTGCAGGGAGAGATCGTGCCTTACTACCAGCCGATCGTGAACGGGGACACCGGCGGGTTATACGGGGTTGAAGTCCTGGCAAGGTGGAAGCATCCAAAGTCTGGGTTTATCCCGCCGGATGTCTTTATTCCGATTGCTGAACGTAGCGGGTTGATTATTCCGCTGACCAAAGGCTTGATGGCGAAAGTGGTCACACAGCTTAAGCCGCTGTTGCCGAAGCTACCGGATGGGTTCCATATCGGGGTGAACATCAGCGCCAGACACATTGATGCCCCTTCTTTCCTTGGTGACTGTCGTCTCTTCGGCAAGGGGTTTCAGGGTAAAGCCGTGAAGCTGGTTCTCGAGGTGACCGAGCGTGAACCGTTGATCGATAATCCTCATCTGGTGGAAAACCTCAACGCGCTGCATAACGCCGGTTTTGTCATTGCACTGGATGATTTTGGTACGGGGTATTCCGGGCTGTCATGTCTTAATGCGCTTGCCATAGATTGTATTAAAATTGATAAAAGCTTTGTTAACCGGGTTTCTGAGGAGAAGGACTCAACGATCCTGCTGGACTGCGTTATTGACCTGGCGAAAAAACTCTCATTGCGTATCGTGGCCGAAGGTGTAGAAACGAAAGAGCAGCTGGAGTATCTCAACCGTAATGAAATTACCCTGTTGCAGGGGTATTATTTTGGTAAACCCGTCTCCTATATCGATTTTATTAAAGTCATTTTATCTAAGCCCAGGGAGGCCGTGATGCTGTAAAACGTCAGGCGCTGTAAAAAAATCAGGAATAGAGCGGGTTGCCTGGCGGTGAAACACAAAATAAAGACGAGCTTCTGTTGTATGCTTAAGTGCAATTCATTTTCCTCTTATCCTGAGCTTTGTTACAGTGACAAGAGTTGTCAGCCAGGGATATCAGGCGTGATAAGGTGGAAAAGCTCGTGCATGTGAAAAATACTTTTTACACAACAACCATTACCGTCATCATTGTCTCATTGATCATCTCGCTGGCGCTTGCCGTCCAAATTGCCACGTCCAGACAGCAGTCAATCCAGCAAATTAATACCAGCGTCGCTAATCTTAGCCACACCCTGGATGTTTATACTGAAGGGATCATGCGCCAGAGTGAAATGTTAATTACTACCGTTTCCGACATAATCGAAATTTATGGCATGACCCCGCAGCAGGCGACCAATATTCAGCACATGATCCATAATCAGGATAACCTTCTTACCCAGATTAATAATGTGGTTGTTTACGATGCTCAGGGCGATATCTTCACCGCGCTGCATCAAAGTTTCACGGGGCCACGCAAAGGCTCGGACAGAGAGTTTTTTATCTATCACCAGGAAAATAAAACTCAGCAGGTCTTTATTGGGGAGCCGGTGGTAAGCAGAACCAATGGCAAATGGGTTATCACCCTCAGTCGGCGCCTTGAAACTCAGTCCGGGGCATTTAACGGTGTCGTGGTGGTGACGCTCGGTATTGAAAATTTTCTGGCACTCTACGGGCAGATTAATATCGGTCACTCGGGCGTCATCGGCTTAACGACGCAATCAGGCGTGCTGCTGGTCCGTTATCCCTTTAAAAATACCTATATCGGCACGATTGTTTCTGATTCACCGCTCTTCAGGAAATATCTCAAAGTACAAAATACGGGGATAGCCAGCTCCATCTCACGGTTTGATAAAATCGAGCGCATCTATGCCTATGAGAAAAACCGACGCTACGGACTGGTCACCACAGTGGCCGTCAGCATTGATGAAGCTCTTGCACCCTGGCGCAAGCAGGCGATTCAGCTGGCGGTACTCATTTTCGTGTTTACGGCGATACTCATCGTGGCGTCGTACTTCCTGTATTCCGACCTGTCCCGAAAAACACGGGATAACAAAGCGCTGAAGATTATCGCTTCAGAAGATGCGTTGACCGGGCTGTACAACCGCCGCGTCTTTGATGAAAAAATCCTCTCGGAAATTGCTACGTGCGCCGCGCATGACGCGCCGATTTCGGTACTGATCGTGGACGTGGACTACTTCAAAAAATACAACGATAACTATGGTCATCCTGAAGGGGACCGGTGTCTGGCTATGCTTGGAAACAGCCTCAGGGAGAGCCTTACCCGTGATAATCAGCTTGTGGCGCGATACGGCGGAGAGGAGTTTGCGCTGATATTGCCGGATACGGATATTCAGGAGGCGCTTCGTCTGGCCCAGACGATTATTCGCAATGTGTTCTCGCTGCAAATCGCGCATGCCTTTAGCCCCTTCGGCCGGGTGACGGTAAGCGTCGGAATTTCCACCGCCCGTGCCGTCGACATTGCAGGCAGCCAGCAAAATATCATTATTGCCGCAGACCAGGCGCTCTATCAGGCGAAACGCGCGGGACGTAACCGGTACGCGTTTGTTGGGGTATGAGCAAAAAAAAGCCCACTCAGGAGTGGGCAAGAAAAACTGGAAGCAATGTGAGCAATGTCGTACTGAATACTTGAGTGTTTCTCTCAACTATTCAGTGTTGAGAAAGATAATCTTTCTCAACAAAAGATGCAACCCCACAGTTTCTGTGGCCCGTACATTTTTTTGATGAATAATTCCCCACTCTCTCATTGTGATGCTTATCACAAATTTCCTTTCTGGAATCCTGTGCTATCCTTTTTTGTGTCGTTGATTTAATGACAAAAACCATACAGAGAGGAAAGTTATGGGAATTTTATCCTGGATTATCTTTGGGCTTATTGCGGGTATTCTGGCGAAGTGGATCATGCCGGGCAAAGATGGCGGTGGGTTTATCGTCACCGTAATACTGGGTATTGTCGGCGCGGTAGTCGGCGGCTGGATCAGTACGCTGTTCGGTTTTGGCAAGGTCGATGGCTTTAACTTCGGCAGTTTCGCCGTCGCGGTGATCGGTGCGCTGGTCGTTCTGTTTATCTACAGAAAGATCAAAAGCTAAGGTCTGAAAGCGTTGAAAAAGGCTGCCAGATGGCGGCCTTTTTACGTACTGGCGTTTACCACCAGCCAAGCTGCGTGCCGGCAAACGCCGCGATGGCAACGATCAGCATAATGACGGTTGTCTTCCGCATTTATGCCCCCGGCGCCGCGTAACCGCCGACAAAAAACCACGCTAAAAATACCACCGCCGTTATAAATATAACGACCGGGAAGAGGATCCCTATTCTCATACCATCACCTGTTTCGGTTTCTGTAACGCCGTAGAGTGTACGGGGTTAATCAATGGTGAGAAAGCGTGATTTGCTTTTTCCTTTCTTATCCTGATACATCGCGACATCCGCAGCGCGTAACGCGCTGTCAGGATCGGTTGCGGCAGGGTCCACTTCGATCACACCGAAGCTGGCGCCCGGATAAATAATATGAACGCTGCCCAGCCAGTATTCGCCAGCGATGCAGGCGCTGAGGCGCGTTTTAAGCAGCGTAAGCTGCGCGTTATCCCCGTCCTGGTGGGGCTGGCTTAGCGACGCCACCAGAAATTCATCCCCGCCCAGACGACCGATAATATCGTCCTGCTGTTTCTCTTCCGTCAAACGCTTACCCACTTCTATCAGGAACTGGTCGCCAGCCTCGTGGCCGTAACGATCGTTAATCAGTTTGAAATCATCCAGATCGATGAACGCGATGATGGCGTTACGCTTAAGATGCCGGGCCAGAGAAAAGAGGGTGGTCAGATCTTCAAAAATGGCGCGACGGTTGGGTAAACCGGTAAGGGCATCCGTATAGGAGTGCGCGATGAGGGCCGCATTGGCTTCGCGAAGCTGGGTGACCAGCGACTCTTTCTGAATGGACTGGGCGATCAGCCCGGCGAAGAGCTTCAGGACCTGTTCACCGCGCTCGCTCAGCGGCTTTCTGGCCGTGCTGGTGGCACAGAGCGTTCCGTAAAGTGAACCATCCGCAAGATGGACAGGAATACTCATGTAGGTGGTAATGCCAAGTGCTTTCGCTGCTTCACACTCGGGCCAACGCTCGGGCACGTCATTGCTGAATATCGTGTCACTATCCAGCGCGCGCTTGCACGACGTCTCATCCCATGGGACGCTCAGCCCCTCCGGAATCGTCATCTGCTTGCTGTTGCGGGCGTAGAGAATGTGCTGAAGCCGCGCTTCGATATCCACCTTCGTCAGGTAGGTCGACTCCATGTCGGTGACAATCTCCAGCATCTCCAGCAGCTGGCGAACAAGGCTTTCAAGGGATTGCTCGGTGGCAAGGGTTTCTGAAACGCGAGCGAGGATAAGATCCGACATGACGTAGAATGACTCCCAGGCAGAAGACGTCTGCATCTGCATGTTATGCTGAATTTTTAGGCTTCAGGCATAGTAAAACATGAATACAGAAAATTTAATATATGCAGGAAGCGGGGAGCAGGCGCGAAAAAAAGCCCCGTTGTTGAGACCGGGGCAAAGACATCTTGATTACGGAATGATGTTCTCTGGTCATATCGAGAACATGCCACACTATAGTGCTGAAAAGTGCAGTTAAAATGGAGAAATCATGGAGAACGTGGCGATGACCCGTTACCCTTAGACTCTGATGACGTCAAAAGGATCAATGAGATGAGATTTCTGCTTCTGGCGCTGGCGCTTCCCCTGGCCGCCTGCACCGCCAAAACCACGCCACCTGATGCACCGAAACCGCCGCACGTTATCGGTATGGCGAACCCAGCTTCCGTCTACTGTCTGGAGAAAGGCGGGGAACAGGTCCCGGTTCAAAGCCCGCAGGGCGTGCGTACCGAGTGCAAATTACCGGGCGGCGAAGTGATCGATGAATGGACGCTCTATCGTCGCGACCATCCGCAACCCGCCAGGTGACAAAGTAATATTGCCTGCGATACACTTCTCTTTAAGATTATTCTTAGCCAGTTCCTGGCGTTCGTTATCGTGAGAGAAGTATGTTTCAGCTAAAACCGGGCAGCATGGCGATGATCGTTGGCGCCCGCACGGCGTCAGGCCGTCGCAATATTGGTAAATCCGTTGAGCTGTTTGGCCTTTGCCAGCCTGGCCTGCGTTTTGTTAACCCCGTCAACGGCGTGATGACGCAATTACCGGTCACCGCAGATCGCGCGCTTTGGCTGGTGACGGGGGATGTCTACGCCTTTGACAATCAGCATGGCTTTGCGTTTGTCCGCGCCGAACATCTGATGCCGCTCACCCCGGATGAAGCGCCGCAAATTCTGGATGAACTGACGATCGGCTGATCACAGATGGCGCAGCCAGTCGGCTAAGACCAGAGCGTGATTTTGCTCCGTGTTTTTGGCAGCAAAGAGCAGGGTGACGGTCTGCCTGCGCGCCAGCGTCGCCAGACGCACGCCCTCGTCAGCCTGCTGCGCCAGCTCTTCCCGATAGGCCTGACTGAAGGCGGCGAAATCAATCGTGTCGCTGTGAAAAGCCTTGCGTAATTCATTCGAAGGCGTGAGCGCTTTACACCATTCGTCATACGCGAGATCCGTTTTCTTCAGCCCGCGCGGCCACAGCCTGTCCACCAGTACCCGATAGCCGTCGTCAGGGCTTGCCTGTTCGTATACCCGTTTGCACTGAATCATGATTCCACCCTCCCAATTTAAGGTATTGTGATAATTGCAAAAGATCGGTAGTCTGAGGTTCCTTATGTTATCTGATAATACTCTGGCATAAGGAACCTTTCATGGAACACCTCCCGGTTAAAACAACGCTGCGCATTGCGCTGGTTGGCGATTACAATCCCAATGTTATTGCGCATCAGGCTATCCCGCTGGCCATTGACGACGCCGCCGCAGTGCTTGACCTCACCGCCGATTACGACTGGCTGGCCACGACGGAGCTAACAAGCGCTGAAGATCTGGTGGGCTACGATGCCATCTGGCTGGTTCCTGCCAGCCCCTATAAAAACACGGCGGCCGCTTTTATTGCCGCGCGCTACGCCCGTGAGAACGGCATCCCGTTCCTGGGCACCTGCGGCGGGTTCCAGCATGCGCTGATTGAGTATGCCCGAAACGTGCTGGGCTGGGCTGATGCGGCACACGCTGAGACGGATACCGAAGGCACCATGGTGATTGCGCCGCTGACCTGCTCGCTGGTGGAAAAAACGGATGCCATTGAGCTGCGCAATAATACGCTGATCGCCAAAGCGTATGGCAAGCCGGAAATTGAAGAGGGGTATCACTGTAACTATGGCGTGTCGCCGGCGTTTGCGCAGGCGCTGGAAAGCGGTGATATGCATGTAACGGGCTGGGACGATCAGGGTGAAATTCGTGCCGCGGAGCTGGTGACGCACCCGTTCTTCGTGATCACCTTATTCCAGCATGAACGTGCCGCGCTGGAAGGACGCCCGGTCGTGCTGGTGCAGGCGATGCTGCGCGCGGCGCGCGGGTAAAAAAGGCAGACCCGGTGGTCTGCCTGAGGATTTAACGGGGCGCGATCTCCCGGTCTCGCCCGGCTAACACACCGCAGATAGCCATTATCACAGCGGCCAGCGCACAGCCCAGAAGCGGGATTTGCCAGTCTCCTGCGGTATCGTGAATTTTCCCCATCAGCGGCGGGCCGCAGGCGGCAAGCAGGTAGCCAATCGACTGTGCCATTCCGGAGAGCGCCGCCGCCTGGTGCGCAGAGCTGGCGCGCAGGCCGATGAACGTCAGGCCGAGGATCATTGTTGCCCCTGTGCCAAAGCCAAACATCAGCGTCCACATCACCGCCATTCCGGGCATAAACCATAATCCTGCCGCGCTTATCGCGCACATCAGTGCCACTAAGCCTGCGATCGCTCGCTGATCTTTCAGGCGGTGGAGGATCAGCGGAACGGCGAGTCCCGGCACGGCCGTGGCCAGCTGCAACAGACCGTGCACCGAACCGGCCTGCGCTTCGCTGTAGCCGTGGCTCAGCAATATCGCCGGCAGCCAGCCGATGATGACGTAGTAGATCAGCGAGTTAATTCCTAAAAAGAGCGTCACCTGCCAGGCGAGGGCCGAGCGCCAGAGCGCGCGGTTTTGCAGCGCGCCTGCGCCCGTTACCGTTGCGACGTGTTTCTGACGCCACTGCGGCAGCCAGAGCAGCAGTGCGACCAGCGGAAACGCCATCAGCATCAGCAGCGCGCCATGCCAGCCCGCGCTCCCCTGTGCAAGGGGAACGATCATCGCTGAGCCAAACGCCGCCGAGACGCCCATCGTCAGGGAATAGGCGCCGGTGAGCTTCGCCACCTGGCCCGGAAAATCACGCTTAATTAATCCCGGTAACAGCACGTTCCCGAGCGCAATACCGCAGCCGACGATCGCCGTTCCGATGAAAAGCAAAGCGGCGGAAGGCAGCGAGCGAACGGCAATCCCGGCGCAAATGAGCAGCAGGGCGATAAACAGGCTGCGCTCCATGCCGATACGCCGGGCAACGCCTGCGGCGAGCGGCGAGACAAGGGCGAAAGCCAGCAGGGGCAGGGTGGTCAGCAGACCGGTTTGCGCCGTGCTTAAGCCATAATCAAGACGAATGGTATCGAGCAGCGGCGCTGCGCCAGTAAAGGTGACGCGAAGCGTGGTGGCAATCATCAGGATGCCTGCAATCAACAGCGCGCCGTGTTTTCCTGAGGTGCGAATAGCAGTAGTCATTATGTTCTCATACGTTCAAGCGAGCGCACACAATACCGATTTTCTCAGCGGTTGAAATCAGGCTAAAATGACAGTTTATCGCTCATATCGGACAAACTGATGATTGGTCTGGGACTGGAAGGCTACGATCCGGATAGCCAGTACGATGCGGCCGTCGCATTTCGCATTCAGGTAGTGGCGGAGGAACAATATATTCCGCTTCATCATCACCGTAAGGGGCAGCTGATTCTGGCCCTCGGCGGCGCAATCACCTGTGAAGTGGAAAATGCCATGCTGATGGTGCCGCCTCAGTATGCCGTCTGGATCCCTGGCCAGATGCCGCACAGCAACAGGGCCACGCCGGGCGCGCAGCTCTGCTTTTTGTTCATTGAGCCGGGGACTGCCAGCCTGCCCGAGCGCTGCTGTACCCTGAAAATTTCCCCCCTGGTGCGGGAGCTGATTTTATCGCTCGCGGAAAAATCACGTGAACAGCTGCAGCTCGCGGCCACCTCGCGTCTGGTGGACGTCCTGTTTGACGAGCTGCCGCTCCAGCGTCAGGAGCATCTGCAGCTGCCCGTGTCGCCCCATCCCAAAATCCGGCTGATGAGCGAGAAGATGGCGGAAGAGCCCGCCGCCTGGCAGACGCTGGCGCAGTGGGCGAGCCACTTCGCCATGAGCGAGCGCAACCTGGCGCGGCTGGTAGTGAAGGAGACCGGTCTGAGCTTCCGCCGCTGGCGTCACCAGCTGCAGCTGATTGTGGCGTTACAGCATTTAATAAGCGGCAAATCGGTGCAGCAGGTGGCCCAGTCACTGGGCTATGACTCGACCACCGCGTTTATCACCATGTTCAGGAAGGGACTGGGCCAGACGCCGGCGCGTTATATGGCCAGCCTGACTACGACTTCCCAATAAACAGCGAGACAAGGCCTGCCGCAATCAGCGGGCCGACCGGCACGCCGCGAAAGAGCGCCACGCCCAGCACGGTGCCCACCAGCAGGCCCGCCACCAGCGAGGGCTGGCTGCTCATCAGCGTGACGCCGCGTCCGCCCAGCCATGACACAAAAATCCCCACCGCGATCGCCACCAGCGATTTCCAGTTTACAAACGAATGCAGCAGCGTTGAGGCGGGAAGCGTGCCGCTGGCGATGGGCGCCATTACCCCGATGGTTAAGATGATGATCCCGATGGTGAGGCCTTGTTTTTCTATCCACGGGAAAAAGGTATTTAACGGAGTCACGCGCACAATTATCAGCACCAGAATCGAGATGGCGACGGTGGTGTTATGGCTGATAAAGCCGAGCGCGGCGAGTGCCAGAAGAATGAGCAGAGTAGGATCAAACATTGGGAATCCTTGCCAGAATAATGGTCCTGTTTACTGTACGCGCAAACGCGGCAGAGAACAGTGTTAAAAAGATTTTATCGTTGTCATAACCTTGTCATTTACGCGGATTAAAACGAAAGCAGATATCGCAAAAGGGTCGCCATCATGAACGATCACATGTTTGTGGAAACGCTGATTATCTCCTCATCGTTTTTCGCTATTGCCGTTATTCTTGTTGCCTCCGTGCTGTTCCTGGAAAGAAAAGGCTGACAGGGGCATCAGCCATCGCAGTTACGCTTTATGGAAGGTGACAAGCTCAGGACGGGCGATGCGCAGGTAATCCTGGGTATCCATAATAACGGATTTCTCCAGCAGGCCGGCGTTAAACGCGATTTCGTCAAAGCGCTCGAACAGCAGCGGGTCGGCAACCAGTGCCAGGTCAGGATGGAAGCTAAAGGGCGGGATAGCGCCGAAAACGCAGGCGGTCAGGGCATCGACTTCGGCCGGGCTGGCGAGGGAGGCCTTTAGCCCGCCAAAATGGCTGGCAAGCTGGCTCAGGTCAGCCTGCAGGTCGGCGGCGAGGATCGCCAGAACATGTTTCTTTACGCCGTTTCCCTTCACCTTGCAGACCAGGGCTTTGGCGCCTTGCCGCAGGTCGGTTCCGCGAATTTCACTTACCGCTTCACATTTCCCGACCGCCTCGTGCTCCATGACGCGAAAACGCGCGCCCTGCTCGGTGAGTAAGGTAATGAGCTGCTGGTGGGTTCCTGTTCCAATAACGTCGTCAGTCATAACGATTTTCCCGGTGATAATCCAGTATGCAGGGGTCTACATTAGCACGGGATGAACGGGGTCGAAAGAAAACAGCCAGCGGGTTCGCTGGCTGTGGGATTATGCGTTGCTGGTAGCAGACTGCTTGTGGAACAATTCGATGATTTTTATTTTATTGTTATATAAGGTTAATTTTTCTTCCCCAAATCATCCCCAAAACAAATCCCCAAAACTCATATAACGCCAGCTTATCATTTGGCACTTTCTAAAAGTTATCTATCTCGCTAAATCACAAGTTTGTTCCACTCCAAACCACGATCATCTCCATACATTGTGCTCATCGCTTCAGTTTTATGCCCAAGCAAAGTTTTGACATCAATACCCTGTGCTTTATAGGTTCTAGATGAAAGCGAACGCTGCTCATGAAATGGGGGCAGGGAAATACAATCCTTTGGCCAGTGAATATTTGCTTTATCTCTCGCTTCTTTGAAATACTTAGATATTGTTTTTTCAGGAACGTGAGAACCAGCTTTACCGTAAGCATGATGTTTCACGTGGTGTATCAGATACGGGCTCACAACTCTGTCTCGACACTTACTTATTACTTCTGCAAGCGTAATGCCAATGGCATCACACCGTAAATTTAAAGGAATAGCTAACTTCATTCCTGTTTTACTTTGGGTTATATGAAGATGATTATCCCATATATCGCTAAACTTCATCGCCACTATGTCGCCAATACGTTGACCCGTCACCAAAGCCAATAGCATGGAATTCTGAGCGCATGGTGGCAATGTTCCCGCGCTTTCATAGATTAGCTTCCATTGTTCGATACTGAGCCTGCTTCGCTTGACCTTTGCTATCGGATTTTTAACTGCTAAAGCAGGATTGTAGCCGGGTTCAACCTCACCAGCATGTTGAGCCTCTTTAAATACGTCGTTAAGCACGCTCCTAATCAGCTGACCCATTCGATGTTTACCTTCAGACTTATATTCATCAATAATTTTTGCGATTAACTTCGTGTCAACATCTTTTAGGCGAACGTTAGGAGCTCTGTCAGCCAGAACTTGAGCACATAACCTCCTGGATTTTACGGTCGGTTTTTTTATTTCTCCGTCACGCATCCTTTCCATCTGAATATCTACGTACCTTTTTATCCAGTCTGCGACTCGAATTCCTTTCTCTTTCTTATCTGTCTTCTTAATGGCCATATCGATAAGAGCGAAGGATTGACGTGTTTCCTGCTCAGATGTTATCCGATTTAACTCCGTAGCAGCAGCTTTGGCTGCCTCTTCATCTGTTCCAAAACCAACAAATGTTCCAGTGACAGGGTGGCGATATTGCCAGTAGATTTTTGATGTACGTTTATCCAACTTGCAATACAGGTTAGGTATTTTAACGTTATGCTTTCTGGGGCGAGCTGCCATTTATTGCTTTCTCCACTAACTGGCGAGCCTTGTCTGATAATGATGATGAAATATCAACATTGCTTACCATGCCAATAAAACGAGCGTCCTCATCTATAACCCAGCGGCGACCTTGCTTTAAAGCTGGTGGGAAAGTTTGCTTGGTCTTGGCTATTTTGTTCAGTGCTGAGTTGCTTAATGGATATTTGAAGCCATTAGGACCCGACGCCCACTCATGAAGTGTTACTAACTGCCCCATACGTTGATCTCCACTTAACCGGCTGCACACGGCTATCTCTTATAGAAAATGCAAGATGAGCAACCACCACGGAGCCCATCATTGCAGGTACGACATCTTTTTGTTTCGGTGTAATAGAGCTGGTGGGCCATCTCCTTCGGCATGAGAACCGGCATCGGCACGCGTATAACTTGCTTTTTGAGCCTGTCGATTTCACCGGCCAGTTCCAGCAGACGAGAGCGGCAATCCTCTGCCTCCTCGCGCCACCAGTTAACATCGGCTTTAAGGCGGCGCATGCGCCGCTGTTTGAGTTTGCTCACCATGGCAGCCACCCCATACCCTGAAGTGCGCCGATGACCAGCAGCACGAACATTACTGCGTCGAATGGGTTAGGCATGATTAAGCACTCCCTTAATCGCACCCCAGGCAAGCTCAAGCAGAGATGCCCAGGCAACGTAAAGGTGAACACCGGCGGCTACACCAAAGCCAATTATCATTGCGTATTTAAAAGCTTCTGATTTGCTCACGGCTTCACCTCCTGCTGCGGTGCTGCATAAAGAGCCTGACAACTCCACCCAGACCACAGAGCTGCTTCTGCTTTCTCATCATCTTCAGGACGAACGAGCGTAACTTCTCTCGGATGTTTTCTGTGTGACCACAGCCAGGCTACGGGTTCGGCATTGGCTGGCGCTGGCGGGGCGGAGTAAAAATACTCATCCTCAATCCCATCAACGGGCTTTGAGAAGCCGATAAAATCACCATAATGCCAAGGATAGGGGCCGTATGGCTCAGAGGTCACACGACGCCACCGGTGAATGGCAGGCTCCGCTTCGAGCGATGCCAGCGCGATTTCTGATGAGCGCAATTCAAGTTTCAGATAGTCACGATAGCCACGATCGATATGCATGCTGGCTATAAGTCCCTCCCGATGTTCAATCCGCGTGCGCAAATGCTCGATTAACTGCTCTTTAGTGAACTCTTTGGTAATAGTGCTCATGGGTTAGTCCTCACCTTTGAAATCCCGTTCGTGGCCATTCTTTTTGAGCATTCGGTCAATGAGGGAAATATTTCTCGACCATGCTTTGTCTGACTCTTCCTCACCGCAGCCGACCATCGATGCGCAGTCATCAGTTAGGCGCTTAATTGCTTCGAGCTGCGCAGGAGTGACATCAAGCTTCATGCTCACTCTCCTTTACCGGCTGCGGCGGCCGACTCTTCATATGCGCGCTTGGATGCATTCAGAATGGCCGCCAGAGGCGTGTAAGCACCTTCGCCTCTGATTGTGTTGTGAATGCCAGCCATTGCCTCACGTAGTTTTCCGTGGCTAGCCTCCAGCTCAGCAATCCGCCTGTCCTTGGCTTCCAGCTCATCCAGCAGCGCCAGATAGTCTGAGTGATAAACGAACTCACCATCAGGCCACTTCTGCATGTATCCACTAACCAGGTCATATCTGCTCACCTGATTAGCCTGTTTGTCGATGTTGCTCATTGGGCGGCTATTCATCGCTATTATCCTCACTGCAAAAGTGGCGACCTTCTGGGTCTGCGCTTATGTGTCCGCAGATATCGCACTCCATGCCTTCACCACCAGGCCATTCTTCCATATCATCTTCATGCTGGCATTTACGGCACAGCTGCTGTCCTTTCCACATATCCTCTTTGCAGCGCGGGCAACGGTCTAAATCTTCATCTCTCATTCTTCACGATCCTCGCAGGTGTGTGTCTCTGGCTCATCAGCCTTGTAATAACCGCCGCAGATGGTGCATGGCACCATTGGCACTTCGTCGTAATTTGAGGTTCCTGTAATCATGACTGCACTCCTTTGCGAAGCTGGGCGGCTATGGCTGTATGCTCATCAATAATTTGCGATGCTTCTGCATGGGCCATACCTTCGAGAGAGATAACACCTGTGTCACTTATCCCGGCCAGGCTAATCAGTTCAACAAGGCGACGCGCTTTCTTAACGCTAATTTCTGGCGCGATAACGCTGCGGGTAACTTTCTTCTTACCCTTTGCGGCAGCGTAAGCTTTATCCTTCTGAAGAACCTCACCGGCCTTTTCGCCAAACTCTTTTACTCGGTCAACGGCAACATCAACAGACACGCTTCCAGACTTAACTTCTTTCTGAACGTCGTGGTTAGCTGTGCTAAGGAGCAGGAGCTTTTCGACAGTAGGAACAGACTTGTTGACCAGTTTTGCGATCTCGCTGGTGGTCTGATTGAAGGCGTTATGCAGTTCCTGAATAACTGCAGCCTGCTCCATATCGGAGAGCGGAAGCTGGTTGTTACTAGTCATGATGCGCGCCAGTCGCTGAACATCGCTACCGTTGAACGGCATGATGTGGATGCGGTCCACTGGCTTGCCAGCTTCAGCACAGCGGGCATAGCAGCGGCGACGGCGGTGACCTTCAACAACCCACACGCCGCCTTCATCACGGGCTATAACTTCCAGTGGTGGTACTGAACCACCGTTCATCAGATAGTTGAACAGGTCATCATCAGCCTGGCGGGTGCGTTCATCGTCTTCACGCTTGTTGAAACCTTCACGAACGTGGATATCGGAAAGAGCGATAAACATCCCGGTATCGGTGCGCTTAATTACACCGGCCTTGGTCATTTGCTTGAATGAGTTAGCCATTAGAGAACAACCCCGTTATTCAGGGAAATGACGACACGAGGCAGCTCACGGAGTTCTCGCTGAGCTTCCAGCAGGTGCATGTTGGTAGGCGTTTTGGTGTGGCGCTCTTCTATGCGGTCGCACTCTTTGGCCCAGTTGGTGACATCCTCACGTAGCGTAGCGTTCTGCTCAGCCAGTTCCTTACGCTGCGCCATCGCTTCACACAGCGCGACGCTGGTATAGTCAAGGCGGTTAGCCAGTTCGTTAACCATCCAACCATAAGCGGCAGGAAGGAGAGGGGCGGCCTTGCGAGCTGCGTCAATAAGCTGCTCTCTGGTCATGCGTGGTTGTAACTCGGTGACGTTCTGTGTGTTCGTCATGGTTAGTTTCTCCGTGTTATAAGCGCTCTGCACAGCGCTGATTTTTGGTTGCACGAATCCCTCGCCTGGTAGCGACAAAACATAAAGGGGTTTCGTTTTAGTAAGCACCCAACAAGGGCACTTAGTGAAACGGGCGGCTGCCACCGCCAGTTAGCTTCTCCACAATTGGGAGCGCGTTCCCCTGAGGTTGATTTAACGACTGAGGGCTCTCAAGGAACCGGCTGAACGCGCTTTCAGTTGTGAAAAGGGGCGGTCGACATTAAGGACATTCACAACTGCCGACCGCCAAGACTACACACAGCATAAGGTACAGCTACTACGGTTTACACAACTGGAAGCGCACTCCGTTCGTTTACTTACCTGTCATCCACAACCGATAGTTAATGGAGTGCGCTTTCATGTTGTGTGCCGGGATTCCACCGGCTCCCATCTGTTTTTTAAGCCACTCAGATATCGTCTGGGCTCCTGGTCTTTCCCAGGTGTCAGTCGCTCATTTCCGACTGTCAGCTTGCTTGATATGGCTCATTGGCTAAACCTCTACATAATCAGTAGTAGTCACCGTTCCAGCTTAAGGAAGTGGACATACCGCCGTCTCTCCGGCAGTCACCCTTAACGCTTCATCCAGTTGCAGGCCTAAGCCACTTACCAGATGGACGTTACTCGAACTTCGTGTTGCGGGTTACACCTGTACTACGCGTCGAGTCCGCGCCCTGCAGTTAGCCTCTCATGCAGGGAAAGCTGCGTTATGGCAGTAGGATGCCAGCCAGGCAGCTAAGACGTATTGAAGAGGGCACTCGTCGTGCAGCAGGCTCCGATATTTACTCGGGCTTAGTGAGATACGGATCACCAATCTCACGAACAGCCTCGGTCACTTGAGCTGCCTTTCTCCTGAAGTTCCGTGCGGTCTCGCGTCCGACGCGGAGTGCTCTCATCAATACATCCTCGTCTCTTCCGAGGTGTCACACCTGATCGCCACGCTGGTGAAACGTCTCTGGCTGTCGTGCTTGCCTGGCTTGCACATTCCGGCTACCCGCTGGATCGGGATACTGCCTAAGGAATCCCCGGACCGCTGCGGCACATGTGCCATATACCGTACTGCTAACCTACCGATGGTCTTAAACATCATCACCCCGGCGCATATTGAGTATCACCAATAGTAATTAAATGGTCAACACCTGTAGTGATAAAAATATCATCAGTAGTGTTAACTTTATGATTGTTAAGGTGAAAAAAGATGCAAAAAAAAGGAGCCGGTTGGCTCCTTATTCGAAGATATTTTCAGGCCATTGGGCCTTAACAACTTTGCCTATTATCCTGCAATTCTCATTACATTCAATGGCCTGATAGCGAGGGCTGGGGTTTAGTGGTTCAAGCCATGGCTTCCCATCTTCTCGAACAAATTTTTTAAAAGTGACCTCTGAATCGTTGAATATACCTGCAACACAGAAATCACCTGGCTCAACATCCTGCTCTGGATCGATGAGTATAAGCATTCCCTCAGGAAAACTCGGTTTTACTCCTGGCGGGGCAGTCATCGAATGACCTGATACCTCAAGCCAAAAGGCAGAATCACTGGCTTTAACAGTTGTTGAAACCCAATCCTTTGCGTCTCGTTCTGTGTATGTATTAACCGGGCAAAATGAGCCAGCCTGTACTTCGGTTAATAGCGGGTACTCATATACAGAGGAATGATTCCTTCCGTTCGCAATCGCCTCAAACATAGCTGATATCTCAGCTGCTAGGGATGGGCTGAAATCATCGACTTTTACTCCGAGAATTTTAGCGAACTGTGCAGCATGGGTAGCATTGATAGCATTTGTGCCATTCAGTAACTGAGCGACACCACTTTGCCCCATACCCATTTGTTCAGCCAAAGTCTCCTGTGAGAGCCCTAGCGCTTTTTTCTTGGACTCAAAGATAGCTTTCAGCCTATTGGCATCTGCGATTTGTTCGGCGGTCAATGGTTTCTTTTTCATTCTCATAATTTATCACCGCACGGCATAATCACCAATCACCGCTAGTGTTGACATATTTATCACTAACAGTGATACTTCTTATGTGCAAACCACGAGGAAAACCAATGAAGATTATTCCGCTCTCTGAATATGTTTTGGAAAACGGTCAGGCCAAAACCGCTGAGGCTCTTGGGGTATACCAAAGCGCCATCAGTAAAGCCCTCAAGCGTAATCGCCGGGTAAATATCCTAGTAAACGAAGACGGGAAAATTGAAGCCGAGGAAGTTCGACCATTCCCTAACAAAAACAAACCTGTTGATCCTGACGTTGCAGTAACACCGTAACCCAGCAACCAGCATTTCGTAACTACCAAAGGACAAACAACATGGTAGAGCCAAGCCTGAAAGAAGTAGTGAAAGCGATGTGCAAAGCGTACCCCGGTGGCCGTGAGGCTATGGCCGGTGCTCTTGGCATGTCCGTAACGCAGTTCAACAACAACCTGTACGAGAAGAACGGCTGCCGCTTCTTCGAGGTGAACGAGCTGGAAGCGATGGAGGACATTTCGAACACGTCTCTCCTGGCAGATTACTTTGCTCGTCGTCGCGGCGCATTGCTGGTGGATGTTCCGCATCTGGAAGACCTGGACCGTGTCGACTTGTTTGATCGTGCAATGCGTACATCAGCTGCACGCGGACGTGTCGACACCGTTATTCAGAAAGCACTGGAAGACGGAGTGATAGAACCTCATGAAGCGGAAGAAATTAACGAGTATCACCGCCGTCACCTGGCTGCTCGTGAAGAAGAAATCCGCGCGATTGTCGCGCTGTTTAGCCGTAAGCAAAGCCAAAAAAAGTGACGCCCGCGAGTGTGCAGCTCCGGGCGTCTTGGCGTGTCGTATTCAGTGGAGAAACTAACGCATGAACAGTTTAAACCGATTGAGACCAGCGAAGCAATTCAGATGCCTTCCGCTGGTGGGAAAAGATTCCCCGTTCGGCTATGTGGAGAGATTAAACGACCAGGCTGATACGAACAACTACCAGCCTGAGAACGCGATGGTAGAGGCTTTTGCTCAGATGAACGAGAAGGGGCGTGAGGAATGGCTGAAGTTAACCGGCGATTCAAAGACCACTACGGCGTCCCGGTCCGTGTCATCAGATGGGAGCCACAGACTCGACGCGTTATATACCTTCGCGAAGGGTACGATCATGAGTGCTTCAGCCCTCTTGAGCAATTCCAGCGTAAATTTACAGAGTTAAAGGACGACCATGAGCAGAATCTTTGACATCGTCCAGTCAATGTCAGGACAGAAGAATGTAATTGTTCTTCCAAGACCGTACTTGCAGTTCTTTAAAGAAGATCAGCAGGCTCATGCGCTGGCAGCAGTTCTTAACAACCTTGTTTTTTGGTCAGCTTTTGGGGGAGAAGACGGCTGGTTCTATAAAACTCACAAGGAGCTTGGAGCTGAGGCGGGCGAACTGACTGAAGACCAGACAGAGCGGCTTGTTAAAAAGTTGGTTAACAAGTACCTGCCTGGCGTGATCGAGACCTGTTCCCGAAAGGTCAATGGCACGCCAACCAAGCATTATCGCATCGACGGCGATGCTCTAATCTCATTAATCTTTCCAGAAAATAACGATTCCGCAAAAGTACGGAATGGAAAACGTGAAGACGCGGAATCAAAACCGCGAAGCTGCGTTTCTCAATCCGCGAATCATAGGAATCTAGAGAGCCGCGAAACTACGGAATCCTATCTCTATACAGACTTTAATACAGAGTTAAACAAGCAGACTAATAAACCTAATTGTCCGGTTGCGTCGCAACCAGACGGTGAAGTGTTGATCACTGATCAGGCTAAACAGGTTTTAACCCATCTCAACCAGGTGACCAGTTCGCGTTATCAGGTTTCAACAACCTCGCTGCAAAACATTCGTGCCCGAATCGGAGAGGGCTACACCGTTGAAGAATTGTCGCTGGTGGTGGACTACTGCAACGCCAAGTGGAGCGAAGACCTGACGATGGCGGCCTACCTTCGCCCACAGACGCTTTTCCAGCCGTCCAAGTTCCCTGGCTACCTGAAGTCAGCGAACAGTTGGGCCAAAGCTGGGCGACCTCCTCGCGTAAACGGAGAGTGGGCCCGAGAGGATGGGGTATTCCGCTCCAGTTTCCAGAACACTGACTACAGCAAAGTCCCGGCAGGATTCAGAGGAGCTAACTCATGAGCCTCTTGAAAGACATTCAGATTTTCATCGCCGCTAACCCTGGCTTAACGAACAAAGAGATTGCGGCATCAATGCCACAGTACGACGTTCATGCTGTTCAGCGCGGGGTATGCCACCTGGTCAAACTGAATCGCGCTACCCGCCAGCACAACGGCAAGTGCTACCAGTATTTTGCTAAAGCGCCGGGTGGGGATGTGAGCGAAGGGCGTTGTGCACTGAAAATTAACCGAGCTGACGCACCAGCTGCATCAGAACAGGAAGCCACACCGAACCCGGTAGTAACCGCGATGATGGAAAAAGCTCAAGGCCTGTTTGAGAAGGGGCTCTTCCAGCGTGCGGCTACGGTTCTGATGGAAGCATTCAACCGCTCAAAAGACGAAGAGCAGCGAATGAAGATACTGATTGAACGCCAGCGTTGCCTGAGCATGGTACCTAAAGTCAAAACGCCTACTGACGCATGGTGTCTGGCAGGTCAGGGGAGGAATATCTGATGAAATACTCTCTGATTTACGCGGACCCAGCCTGGGAATACGGGAACACCGTCAGCAACGGTGCAGCCACCAATCACTACGGCACGATGAAGCTTATCGACATGAAGCGTCTTCCTGTGTGGGACCTGGCTGCGGATGATGCCGTTCTGGCTATGTGGTTCACCGGCACACATACCCGCGAAGCGATTGAACTGGCTGAAGCATGGGGCTTTAAGGTTCGCACGATGAAGGGCTTTACCTGGGTGAAGTTCAACCCGCTGGCAGAGCAGCACATCAACAAAGCGCTTCAGGCTGGTGGAGTTGAGGACTTTTACGACTTCCTCGGCCTGCTGAACGCGCAGACTCGAATGAACGGCGGGAACTACACCCGAGCCAACACCGAAGACATGCTGATCGCCACCAGGGGGAATGGACTGGAACGCCAGAGCGCCAGCATCAAACAGGTTATCTACAGCCCACTCGGCGAGCATAGCCAGAAACCAGCAGAGGCCCGTTTCCGCCTGGAAAAGCTTTACGGTGACGTTCCGCGAATCGAACTGTTCAGCCGCTGTGGTGCGCCTGGCTGGGACCACTGGGGTAATCAGGCTGAGTCAGCTGCAGTTAAATTGATTTCCGGCGTGGCTGTTCCGGTGGCAGATAACCGGGAGCATGCAGTATGAAGAAGCTATCAACAGAGCAGGAGAACGCGGTTCGTGACGTTGCCCGTCAATGCTCAGATGCCATCAAGAAAGCCCTGAAGAAAAAGCCGAAGCCAAGCTGGAACGAGGCTGTACCTCCGATTCTGAAGGAGTACCACGAGAAGGTTAAACCGATGGGCGTCAGCCTGGTGATGTTCAACAGCGTAATTGGGCGCCTGAACGGGCGTTATGGAGTCGAGTCATGAGCGAATTAACGCCGCGTCAGAGTGAGGTTCTTGATGCCATAGTGCTTTACAAGGACAGAACGGGATTTCCTCCAACCCTGCTGGAGCTTGCCGGGTTAATCGGCTGTGCATCACCGAACGCTGCTGCTGAGCACGTGAAGGCACTTAAGAAAAAGGGTTACCTCTCCATTGCTCCTGGCGCTGCTAGGGGCATTACCGTCGTCAAAACAGAATTGGATTCTGATCCGGTAGCGATCATTAAAGGCCTGTTATCCGGTGGAGACATGGCCAGAGATAACGCGGTGGAATGGCTGAAAAAGCAGGGAGTGACTTTATGAAACTGGTGCTCCCGTTCCCTCCGAGCGTTAACACATACTGGCGAGCCCCGAACAAGGGTCCGTTAAAAGGACGCCATCTTATAAGCGCCAAAGGCAGGGCATATCAAAGCGCTGCCTGTGTGGCTATCGTCGAGCAGCTTCGCTTCCTTCCAAAACCTTCAACAGCACCAGCTGCCGTCGAGATTATGTTGTATCCACCTGACGAACGGCGCCGCGACATCGACAACTACAACAAGGCTCTGTTTGACGCGCTTACTCACGCTGGTATCTGGGAGGATGACAGCCAGGTGCAGAGAATGCTGGTGGAGTGGGGCCCGAAAGTACCCGGTGGACGAGTAGAGATATCGATCAAGAAACATGAACCTCTGGCGGGTGCAGCCGCCTGATAAGTGGAGAAGAGCATAAATCAGATGAATATCACCGTAATGTGTCCGACTCACCACGCCGCCGCGATGGGGCAGCAAATAACGATGTCCAGCCGTGAGATTGCAAAGCTGGTCGACTCACGACACAGCAACGTATGTGTGACCATCGAGCGCCTCATGAATTCTGGCGTAATTGGGGGGTATGCTGCATTGCAGTACACCCACCCTCAGAACCAGCAGGTTTACCATTACTACGAAGTTAACAAGCGAGACAGCTATGTGATCGTCGCGCAGCTGTGCCCGGAGTTTACCGCCCGTCTGGTTGACCGCTGGCAGGAACTGGAGAGTGGGGCAGGGATGGTGGTACCGCAAACACTACCTGAAGCACTTCGCCTCGCTGCCGACCTTGCTGAACAGAAGCAACGCCTGAGTGAAGAACTGGCCATAGCAGCGCCTAAGGGTGAATTTGTTGATCGTTATGTCAAAGCCACTGGCTCAATGACGTTCCGGCAGGTTGCCAAGCTCCTGAACGCCAAAGAACCAGAGTTCGCGATGTTCCTCATTGAGAACGGCATCATGTACCGGTTAAACCGTGTTCTTACACCAAAGAGCAAGCACATCGAAGCAGGGCGCTTCGAGGTTAAGACAGGGACCACCAACCAGACTAACTACGCATTCAATCAGTCCCGCTTTACTGCAAAGGGTGTGCGCTGGATTGGCGGCCTGTGGGCTGAACATATTGCTAAGGGGCAAATTGCGTGAGAGCCATACTTACACCTGAAGTCGCGCCATTATCCGGGGTGGTGCTGTTTCGCCCTGGTAACGAATTGTTGTGGCTGTTTCGTCGTGGCCGTGTGGTGATTGAAACGCCTTCCGAAGCAATCAAGCACCTGCCATCTGGACTGATTCCTGAAGCACACCAGCCACTGACGGATGATGTCAGTGTGCAGGAGCTTTTCCTGAATGAGAGAGTTATTCAGCGTGCTGGTGGACTGAGTGGCCTTGATGCCTGGCTGGAACGTAAATTCGAATGTCAGTGGCCTCACAACGAATGGCACTCAAAGGACTTCACTCTGCTACGCCACGCCCCCGGCAGCATTCGCCTGTGCTGGGGATGCGATAACCAACTGCGTGAACAAACTACTGAAAGACTGTCAGGAATTGCCATGCAGAACCTGGTAAAATGGCTGCTGGAAAGGGTGAATATCATGCTGGGTTTCAGCGCTGACCACACCCTGACGCTGCCGGAGTTTTGCTGGTGGATGGTACGTAATGATCTGGCTGACCTTATTCCTGAATCAGTGGCGAACCAGGCACTCAGGATTAAGCCTGAATCGCACAGTTCCGTGATGCGGGAAAGCGACATTGTTCCGTCATTACCGGCGACTGAAATCCTCCAGGAGAAAGTTAAGAAGATAGTCTCGGTGAAGGTCGATCCTGAATCACCGGAATCTTTCATGCTGAGGCCAAAGCGCCGCCGCTGGGAGAACGATAAATACACCCGCTGGGTGAAGTCGCAGCAGTGCAGTTGCTGCAATAACCCGGCAGACGACCCCCACCACCTGATAGGCCACGGGCAGGGTGGAATGGGTACCAAAGCACACGACCTGTTTGTGATACCGCTGTGCAGAGCGCATCACGATGAGTTGCACGCTGATCCTGTGGCATTTGAAGCGAAGCACGGCGACCAGTTGGTGCTGTTGTTTCGGTTTTTAGATCGTGCGCTGGAAATCGGCGTACTGGCGTAAGTGGAGACGCTCATGGACCTCGATAACGTTGTTAAATTCTTTGCCCCAAAAGGAATGCATATTTCCGATAGTGTTCGCGCTACTGCCAGCGAACAACTGACGGTTACTGATGTTATGGCTGCGCTGGGTATGACTCAGGCCGACGCGGGAATTGGCCTTGCTATGTATCTTGGTAAGTCCGGAGTCAGCAAGCAGGACAGAGAAGCATCAATAAACTGGCTTGCTGAATATGCCAAGCAATCCGCGCCTTTTGCAGTACGCCGCCTCGCCGGAAAGAAATTCCCCCTCTGTATGCTCATAATGGCCAAGTTCGCCTATAACGACTATGCATCTTCTGCCGCTGATTTATCCGATTGCCCAAAATGCAACGGTAAAGGTCTCATTGAAAAAGTCGGTACCGTCACCAAAAGCCATTACACAATGAGAATTCCACAGTGGGCAAAAGACCTCGGACAGTCGCCATCATCTTTCGAAAAGAAGCGGGAGGTGAAGAACGTAGAGCAAACACTCTGCGTAAAATGCAACGGTACCGGGAAAATAAGTAAGCGCTGCCAGTGCGGAGGAACAGGAAAGACACTGGACCGTAAAGCAACTGAGCTGCAAGGCGTACCCGTTTATAAGGAATGCAAGCGCTGCGAAGGACGAGGTTACAGCAGACCAAAATCATCTGTTGCTTACCGGGGAATATTCTCTGAACTGCCAAGCCTTCCTGATCGCACCTGGCGCTATAGCTGGAAGCCATTCTACGAAATGCTTGTTTCTCGCTGCTTTCAGGAAGAGAGCTATTCAAACACCCAGCTGAAAAAAGTAACAAGAAATGATAATTTGACGGATATCGCGTAATTTAACGTCACGATGATTGCAATGTTGCCGTTTTTGATGTAATTTGACACTAACGATGGGCTTTGTATGTCCACGGTTAGAAAGAAAATATAAAAAACCTCGCTACGGCGGGGTTTTGTTGTTTCTAAGGGCTGCCTATGGGCGGCCTTTTTTGTTTCCCCTCGTTCTGAGAGGACTCAAGGCAATAAGAGGGGGCTAAATGTCCTATCCTGTTTCTGGCACTACGGTAGTTGATGGTGGACTGACGGGCCAGCAAGTTTTGCTTCGCAACCGGGCTTTCACGAAGGTGCATTGCACCAGTAGTCCCGCTAAAATATCGTCGAGTTCACCTGATTTATTCAATCCTGACCTACTATATGAAGGTCGCTGTGATACGGACCTGGCTTATGTCTTGTGTTGAGAATTTGTTGAGCCGCTATAAGTTAACCTGCTTGCAGTAAACTAGCAGGGGAATTGTGTTGTTAAAGACTCTCAAAATACTGGCTTTAGTGATCTGTTTTGTGGTTAGCTGTGCAATGTACTTTCATCTCTATTTAGTGATGAATAAGAATTGTATTGGGAATACCGCAGAAGAGGTGACCTATGGGCATCTGGAAGATTGCCCTGATACTGACTGCCAGCCTTATAGCTGGAGTTGTTATTTACATTGATGTTATCTCGGATTTCATTGCCGATGCCAATTTACTTCACCTTCCTTAGATGTTTTTGCGTGAGCGCTGCTTTTTGCAAAATTGCTGTGTGAAAATACTGACCTTTGGGTTCAGCGCTCATCCAAAAGCATCTCGTGAAATCCAGTTAACCTCGGGTGGTTTGTTGGATGAGGTGCCTCAAATTTAACTAGCCTCACTTCGGTGGGGCTTTTTCCTTTCTAAGGCCGCCATCAGGAAACAATGACTAATCCCATTGACCGCAGGAGTAAGTTCAGCGTAATTTATTTCTGTGGTGAATCCTTTCTAAGCGAAAGGGCGTTCCAGTCAACTGCTATCTGCAGATATGCGCGCGGCTTTGCTGACTGGGTAGAGTCACCGGGAGGCACCCGGCACCATGACAACAACAATACAGTTTCAAATTCCTTGAGAGCCTGCCGTAAAAAGCAGGCCTTTTTTTATGAATTTGCAAACTGCTGCTACGCTTGAAATGTGTGTTGAAGGTAACTGCCTGATGGTTCTCCTGAACCAATGTGAATCAGCCCGATACTGTCTCACTCTGGTCAGTTAGCAAAACCCACGACTACCTACCTTACTTACTAATAGTCACTCATTAGCCCGCCTTCAAAAGCGGGCTTTTTTTATTCCCCTCATCACTGAGAGGATTCACGGCAATAAGAGGGGGACTAGATGTCCGATCCTGTTTCTGGCACGACAGTAGCGGCTGGTGGTCTGATGGGGGCCAGCATGTTCGGCCTGGCAACCGGCATAGATTACGGTGTGGTGTTTGGCGCATTCGCTGGTGCGGTGTTCTACGTCGCTACGGCGGTTAATATCAGTCGCCTTAAGCTGGTGGGCTACTTCATCACCTCATTCATCTTCGGCGTTATCGGCGCTCCACTGCTTGGCTCTTACTTCTCCAAATGGACGGGGTATAGCGACAGGCCACTTGATGCGCTGGGCGCGGTAATCGTAGCCGCTATTGCTATTAAGCTGCTGACGTTCGTCAACAGTCAGGATTTGGGTAGCCTGTTTGGAATTCTCTCGCGTTTACGTGGTGGAGGGGCCAGCAATGGTAACAAGTGATCCGAGTGCGATGGCAAACGCAATTATCTCTGCTGTGATCGTTATTGCACTGATGTTCTACCAGCGCGGCGGGGCGAGACATCGCCCTCTGATATCGCTGATGGCTTATTTCACGGTGCTGGTATACGCCAGCGTCCCTTTCCGTTACCTGTTCGGCCTGTACCATGAATCGCACTGGTTCGTGGTGCTGGTGAACGTCCTGATATGCGCCGCCGTTCTATGGGCTCGGGGAAACGTGGCGCGCTTGGTTGACGCACTGAGGCACTAATGAACCAATCACAATTTCAAAAGGCGGCTGGGCTAAGCGCCGAGTTAGCTGCGCGCTGGTTTCAGCCAGTCATTGATGCGATGAAAGAGTTCGGCATCACCAGGCCGGTAGACCAGGCGATGTTCATTGCTCAGGCAGGGCATGAATCAGCTGGCTTCACTCTGCTCGTGGAAAGCTTCAACTACCGCATTGCAGCACTTTTTAACTTCATCCGTGCAGGACGTCTCACAGCAGACCAGGCAAATGCGCTTGGCCGCCGTCCTGAGGAACGAACATTACCGATTGAGCGCCAGCGAGCCATTGCTAACTTGGTATACAGCAAGCGTATGGGGAACAACGCTCCAGGCGACGGCTGGTTATACCGTGGGCGTGGGCTTATCCAGATTACCGGCCTCAACAACTACCGTGACTGCGGGAACGGCCTGAAGGTTGATTTGGTTAAGCAGCCTGAGCTATTGGCCGAAGATGTTTATGCAGCCAGAAGCGCGGCGTGGTTCTTCGTTACTAATGGATGCCTGAAGTATTCCGGCGATGTACTGCAGGTTACGAAGATTATCAACGGCGGAACGAACGGACTGGAAGATCGTCGCACTCGATTCGGTCAGGCCAAAACGGTACTGGTGTGAGGTTGATATGGGATTAGAAACAATCATTGGTCTTGCTGCTCTGGTCATGGCTGCTATCGCAGGTGCTTTTGGCTTTGGTCATTCACGCGGCACCAGCAAAGCGAAAGCCAAAGCAGACCAGCAGCGTACCGAAGAAAAGGCCGAAGCTACTCAAGCAGTAGCCGAACGCCGGGTAGAAGCAACAAAAGAGGCCAGCAATGTACAGCAGACTGTTAACCATATGCCTGGCGACGATGTTGATCGCGAGCTGCGTGACACGTGGAAGCGTCCCGGTGGTGGTTGATACAGCCTGTGACTGGGTAAAGCCAATCTACCTTACTGATCACGACATTGATTTTCTTGACCGCCAGACGAAGCGCGACATCCTGGCGCATAACAAAGCGTGGCAGGCTAACTGCGATAAGGTGCAAGGAAATGAACATTAATAATGTTAACGCTGCTTCAGTCTTATGCGAACAGCTCAAGGAGCTTGAAGGTCAGCACTCACTGGTCGCCCGTGGGGAAGGGCTTGGAATCACGATTCAGAGCCGTTATCAGGATGATGCTTTTGTTGATGCGGTACGTCGTAGTGTTACTGGGGAACTTAGCCGACGCATTGGTGCGGTTAAGCATCAGCTTGCTGAATTAGGCATAACTTCATTTACCAAAGAGCGGTAGCCATGACAAATCTCATCGGCTGGTGGTATTGATAATACTGTTGCGATACAAATTTCACTAAACTTTATTTCCAGTGTTAACGTGATCCCTCACGGCAATTTCGGAGGGTATATGAATAACGTGGAAAGAGAATCACTCACCAAAGAGTTAGTTGCTGCAAATGAGGATGTACTTAAGAAGTACGGACTTAAGAATGTTAAATGGAATGCAACATATTTTCTGGATGGAGATGAAGAAGTAATGGCATCTTATGTTTCCGGTTCCATCGGAGAAAGGTCACAACCTGAGTAGTTGACTAAGATTGCAGGCTGTCTTCGCTTGACAGCCTGCTTTACCTATTCGGTATCCCCTATAGCGGATAACCACTTAAATATACCCTATTAGGGATTAGCATTAGCACTGGCTTGATATTAATGTTGGAGTCCACCTGCACCAGTTACTGGCAGAATGTTTTCTCAGCCTCTAGCAGATAAGCACTGTAAAACTCAATACCCAACTCCGCTATGAGTACTGGGCTTCTTGATTCCAGTACTTCGCCCAAATGAGACGCTGGAGGGTTATATGTGACGCCCCGGTTACGACAAGGGATTGCCTCAACAGTGCTGGGGTGTAGTTCTAATTTAATTGGTGAGCCAGGGATTATCGTGGCGTTTCCATTTTCATCAATTGTCAGAGATTTGATATGAACTGCTGCACCAGGCGTTGCCGGATTAATTGAAAAACCACCAGAAACAAATTTCGAAGTATCAGCAATTCCATGATGGGCTGAGTTTCGGGCTTGTTTAAGGTAAATAAGCAATGGGTCTGAAGATCTTAGGTGATTCGTCTTTGATGAAAAGGGTGGATACTTGTGATGGTATTCAGCCGCCACTTTGATTCTGTTAAAAACATTTTCAATACGACTTAAGAAATCACTCCAGGCTTCATCATACTCATCATAGGATTTAGCTGACTTCATGCGACTGACACAACGTTGTGCTCGTAATAATTCTTTTTTTGCTGGATTCAGGTCCATTTCACCCACCGTGTTCTTCGATAAGAGTATTCAAGCTAACTCGTCCGAAAATTCCTTTCAATAGATATGCTATGAAGGTCACTATCAATGCCGCCACGCACACCAAAGGCCTGTCGCGTTCGCGGCTGCCGCTCGACAACCATTGATCCATCAGGCTACTGCGAAACCCACAAGGGCGAAGGCTGGCGGCAGTATAAGCCTGGGCAATCCAGACACCAGCGAGGATACGGTACCAAATGGGAGTTAATTCGGGCTCGCATCCTGAAGAGAGATAACGGTCTCTGTCAGGATCATCTTGCAGATGGTGTGGCGAAGCCAGCCTCCTGCGTTGACCACATCAAGCCCAAGGCTCAGGGCGGCACCGACGACGATTCGAACCTGCAAAGCCTGTGCTGGTCGTGCCACGCCCGCAAGACCGCGCGGGATCGCATCAAGTGATAGTGGTTCTCGTTTGCATCAAGGCGAGGGGAGGGGGAGGGAAAATCTCTGGCGCCCCTCGACCTCCGGACTGCCCGCCTCCTCGAATTTTTTTACCCGCGAAAAATCAAATTTAACCAGGAGTATCGCTTATGGCTGGAACGGCGGGGCGTTCCGGGCGTCGGCCTAAGCCAACGGCGCGCAAGGAGCTGGCTGGAAACCCCGGCAAGCGAGCCCTGAATAAAGAAGAACCAGTTTTCACACCCATTAAAGGCGTTGAACCCCCGGAATGGTTTTCCGAAGACGATGGTATGCCGATGGCCTCCGTCATGTGGGAACTGACCACGAAGGAATTATGCGGGCAAGGTCTTCTCTGTGTAACCGATCTTGCGGTGCTTGAACGCTGGTGTGTGGCTTACGAGTTCTGGCGCCGTGCTGTCAAAAACATCGCCCGTGATGGTCTTTCAATCGTTGGGGCTATGGGTGGAAAAATTAAGAACCCTGAACTTACAGCCAAAAAAGAACAGGAATCGGAGATGAGTTCTACCGGTTCGATGCTTGGCCTTGACCCAAGCAGCCGTCAGCGGCTCGTTGGCATGGCCGGAAAGAAACAAGCCTCTAACCCATTCCTTAAGATGATTAGCTCATGAGCCGGAAATCGTACCCCAACGTTAATGCCGCGAATCAGTACGCCCGTAACGTAGTGCGGGGAAAGATTCCGGCATGTCAGTTTGTCATTCAGGCATGCCAGCGTCATATCGATGATATGGCCGCAGAGAAAAGTAAGAAGTTCCGGTACCGCTTCGATAAAGATGCCGCGGAGAAGGCCGCAAAGTTTATTCAACTGCTGCCGCATACAAAGGGAGAGTGGGCATTCAAAAGAATGCCGATAACCCTGGAGCCGTGGCAACTTTTTATCGTGTGCAGCGCCTTTGGTTGGGTACAGAAGGGAACGAAGCTTCGCCGTTTTCGGGAGGTCTACACCGAGATTCCTCGTAAGAACGGCAAATCTGCGATTTCAGCTGGTGTGGCGCTCTACTGCTTCACCTGTGATAACGAGTTCGGTGCTGAAGTTTACTCTGGCGCGACAACGGAAAAGCAGGCGTGGGAAGTATTCCGTCCCGCTCGCCTGATGTGCAAGCGTACGCCGCTGCTGGTGGAAGCATTCGGCATTGAGGTAAACGCATCAAATCTTAACCGTCCGGAAGATGGTGCCCGCTTTGAGCCGCTGATAGGCAATCCCGGCGACGGTGCTTCACCGCATTGTGCGATTGTCGACGAATATCACGAACACCCTACTGATTCGCTTTACACCACTATGCTGACGGGTATGGGGGCACGTCGACAACCGCTGATGTGGGCGATCACCACAGCAGGTTACAACATCGAAGGACCGTGCTACGACAAACGACGTGAAGTGATTGAAATGCTGAATGGCACGGTACCCAACGACGAGTTGTTTGGCGTGATCTATACGGTTGATGAAGGTGACGACTGGACTGATCCAAAAGTGCTTGAGAAAGCCAACCCGAATATGGGTGTCTCAGTCTACCGCGACTTTCTGTTAAGCCAGCAACAGCGTGCTATCAATAATGCTCGCCAGGCTGGCGTGTTCAAAACCAAGCATCTCAATATCTGGGTTGCTGCCCGAGCAGCTTTCTTCAACCTGGTATCCTGGCAGAACTGCGAAGATAAAACCCTGACCTTGGAAATGTTCGAAGGTCAACCATGCATTCTGGCTTTTGACCTGGCGCGCAAGCTGGACATGAACAGTATGGCGCGGTTGTTCACCAGGGAGATCGACGGTAAGACACATTATTACAGTGTTGCGCCTCGTTTCTGGGTGCCTTATGACACGGTTTTCAGTATTGAAAAAAATGAAGACCGTCGCACGGCTGAACGTTTCCAGAAGTGGGTTGAAATGGGGTTGCTCACCGTGACTGATGGGGCAGAGGTTGATTACCGTTACATCCTCGAAGAGGCAAAAGCGGCAAACAAACTGAACCCGGTCACTGAATCACCGATTGACCCATTTGGCGCAACCGGCCTTTCCCATGAACTGGCTGATGAGGGGTTGAACCCTGTCACTATCATCCAGAACTACACCAATATGTCTGATCCGATGAAGGAGCTTGAAGCAGCCATTGAGTCAGGCCGCTTTCATCACGACGGCAACCCGATTATGAGCTGGTGTATCAGCAACGTCGTCGGTAAGTATCTACCGGGTAATGACGACGTGGTGAAGCCAATCAAGGAGCAGAATGAAAACAAAATCGATGGCGCAGTAGCAGAAATCATGGCGATTGGACGGGCAATGCTGAAAGAGCCTGGCGATTTCCTCTCATCCCTTGATCCGGACGACGATCTCTTAATTCTATGAAATCACTTATTACCGATGTTATCGGGCTGGCCGGTTTTGGTCTGCTCACGTCCGGGGTTTACCTGCATTTTGGTCTGGCCCTGGCGCTCATGTTCTCGGGTGGCCTGATGTTGCTGGGTGCCCTGGCGATAGCCAGAAGGGGGAAGCGTGCTGCTTGATGCCTTTTTCAGAAGCGAATCACTGGAGAATCCGGCCACACCAATAACGGGGGATGTCGTCGACACTGATGGACTGTTCAGAGCCGATGTGTATGTGAGCCCTGAAACAGCCATGAAGCTGGCCGCGGTATACGCCTGTATTTACGTCATCTCCTCAAACCTTGCTCAGATGCCGCTGCATGTCATGCGAAAGCACAACGGAAAGGTTGAGCCAGCGCGTGATCATCCGGCCTTTTACCTGGTACACGATGAGCCAAATACCTGGCAGACCAGTTATAAGTGGCGAGAGTTGAAACAGCGCCACATTCTTGGCTGGGGTAACGGATACACCTGGGTTAAACGTAACCGTCGCGGGGAGGTGACTTCTCTGGACTGCTGTATGCCCTGGGAAACCACGCTGATCAATACCGGCGGCAGGTACACCTATGGGCTGTATAACGAGGAAGGCGCATTTGCCATCAACCCTGATGACATGATTCACATCCGTGCGCTGGGAAATAACCAGAAGATGGGCCTGAGTCCGGTAATGCAGCACGCCGAAACGATCGGCATGGGCATGAGTGGGCAAAAATATACAGAGAGTTTTTTCAGCGGAAATGCTCGGCCAGCGGGGATTGTCACTGTGAAGGGCGAAATTAAGTCTGAAGGTTGGGATCGCCTTAAAAAGGTCTGGCAGAAGGCGGCTCTGGCACTGCGCAGCCAGGAAAACAAAACCATGCTGCTTCCTGCTGACCTGGACTATAAGGCGCTGACAGTTTCTCCGATCGATGCGCAGATTATCGATATGTCAAAGCTCAACCGTTCCATGATTGCCGGAATTTTTAACGTACCGGCGCACATGATTAACGATCTCGAAAAAGCCACCTTCAGCAACATTACTCAGCAGGCTATTCAGTTTGTTCGCTATTCAATGATGCCCTGGGTGACGAACTGGGAGCAGGAGCTTAATCGACGCCTGTTTACCCGCGCCGAGCTGGCAGCCGGGTATTACGTCCGCTTTAACCTTACTGGCCTGTTGCGTGGCACCCCGCAGGAGCGTGCGCAGTTCTATCACTTTGCGATCATCGATGGCTGGATGAGCCGCAACGAAGCCCGCGCTTTCGAGGATATGAACCCTGTCGACGGCCTGGATGAAATGCTGGTCAGCGTCAACGCTGCTAACCCGGCTAATGATTTCAAAACTACCAAAACCGAAGAGGATAAAACCGATGAGTGATCGCGAGACTCGCTGTTACAGCGGTGAAGTCCGTGCCGAGCAGCAGGGTGAGCAGCCCACGCGAATTATCGGTTACGGCTCGGTGTTTAACAGTCGCTCAGAACCCCTCTGGGGATTCCGCGAAATTATCAAACCAGGCGCTTTCGATGACGTGCTTGGCGACGATATCCGTGGGTTATTTAACCATGACCCGAACTTTATTCTAGGACGCAGTGCCTCCGGCACGTTGAGCGTTAGCGTCGATGATAAAGGTCTTCGCTACGATATTGCGGCTCCAGATACTCAGACTATCCGCGATCTGGTCCTGGCTCCGATGATGCGCGGTGACATCAATCAGTCGTCGTTTGCATTCCGGATCGCGCATGACGGTGAGAACTGGTATCAGGACGACGAAGGGATTGTCATTCGCGAAATTAATCGTTTTTCACGCCTCTTTGACGTCAGTCCGGTGACCTATCCGGCCTACCAGGAGGCTGATTCTGGCATCCGATCCATGAAAGCCTGGCAGGAAGCGCGCGACAGCGGCGCGCTGGCGCAAGCCATTAATCAACGAATGGCGCGTGAGCGCCTGCTGACTCTTCTTAACGCGTAAGGAAAAACCATGAAATTGCACGAACTGAAGCAAAAACGTAACACCATCGCCACTGATATGCGTGCTCTGCACGATAAAATTGGCGATGCGACCTGGACAGATGAGCAGCGCACCCAGTGGAACGCTGCAAAATCTGAGCTGGATTCGCTTGATGAGCGTATTTCCCGCGAAGAAGAACTGCGCCGTCACGATCAGAATGTAATTGATGAGCAGGAGCCGGAACAGCGCCAGCGCCAGAAAAATCCGGAGACGCAGGCAGATGAGCGACGCGCCGCCGCTTTTGACCGTCTTCTGCGCCATGGCTTTGGTGAGTTAACTGCCGAAGAACGCCAGGCCGTTAAAGAGCTGCGTGCACAGGGCACTTCCCCTGACGATAAGGGCGGATATACCGTACCTACCCAGATGCGCAATACCATTATCGATGCGATGAAGGCTTACGGCGGGATCGCCAGCGTTGCCCAGATTCTCAATACCTCGAATGGTCAGGATATTACCTGGTCCACTTCTGACGGGACCGCTGAAGAAGGCGAGCTGCTCGCTGAAAACACTACGGCCAGTGAAGGTGACGTGACGTTCGGTACGGCGATCCTGGGTGCCAAAAAGCTGTCATCCAAAATCATCCGTGTCTCTAACGAACTTCTCCAGGACAGCGGCGTAGATATTGAAGCATACCTGGCGGGGCGAATTGCACAGCGTATTGGTCGCGGCGAAGCTAAATATCTGGTGCAGGGTACGGGCGCTGGCACGCCATTGCAGCCAAAAGGACTGGCGGCCTCGGTGACCGGGACCGTTTCTGCGGCAGCAGCAGCAACATTCACCTGGCAGGAAATGAACAGCCTGAAGCACGCGATTGACCCAGCATATCGCGGCGGTCCAAAATTCCGTTGGGCATTTAACGACGGTACGCTTCAGGTGATTGAAGAGATGGTGGATGATCAGAAACGGCCATTGTGGCTTCCTGATGTTGTTGGTGGCTCCCCGGCGACCGTTCTGGGTATTCCATATGTGATCGATCAGGCAATTGATGCAGCGGCGGCGAGTAAGAAATTTATTTTCCTGGGCGATTTTAACCGCTTCATCGTTCGCCGCGTTTCCTACATGACTCTGAAGCGCCTGGTTGAGCGTTATGCAGAATACGATCAGACGGCGTTCCTGGCATTCCACCGCTTCGATTGTGTGCTGGAAGATACGGCAGCCATCAAAGCGCTGGTGGGCAAACCGGCTACTCCATAATCTTCATCCTGTGTTGCGTGATGCCGCGTAAGCGGTTTTTTTATGCCCGTCATATGGCGGGCATGGAGGTTTTATGCTTCTGACAATGGAAGAAATTAAACGTCAGTTGCGCCTGGAAGAGGATTATTCGGACGAAGATTCATACCTTGAAACTCTCGGCAAAGCGGCGCAGGCCAGAACGGAAACCTATCTGAACCGAACGCTTTATGATTCTTCCACAGGTGTTTCAGATAATGATCCCGATAGCCTGGTTTTAACCGACGATATCAAGCTTGGGATGCTGCTTCTCGTAACGCATTTTTACGAGAACCGCTCATCGGTATCTGAGGTTGAAAAAACAGAAATGCCGCAATCCTATACCTGGCTTGTTGGCCCGTACCGGTTTATTCCGTTATGAAACTCCGGCAAGCACAAACCAGCGCGACTTACATACTCCCTGACCCTGGCGAGCTCGATAAACGGGTGAGCATCCGGCAACGCGTTGATTCTCCGAGCGATGACATGGGGACTGAGCCAACTTATCCGGTGCAGTTTCCTGCCTGGGCAAAGGTAGTGCAAACCAGCGCCACTACCTACCAGGAGACAGCCCAGACCGATAACGTTATTACGCATTACATCACCATTCGCTGGCGCAGGGGGATCACGACTGATTTTGAAGTGGTTCTGAATGACCTGGTGTACCGGGTTAAACGGGTGCGTGACCTGAACAGCAAGCGCCGATTTTTGCTTCTGGAGTGCACTGAACTTGGTGAGAACCCGGTAAATACTGGAGGTAATTCCAATGGCGGAACCCTTTTTTCACGTTGATTTTCAGCAGCCGAAAGAAATGCGATTCAACCGCGCGCGAGTTCGGCGGGCCTTTGTCACCATCGGCCAGCGCCACATGCGCGACGCACGTCGTCTGGTTATGAGGCGCGGTCGCTCTGAACCGGGTGAGAATCCCGGATATCAGACGGGGAGACTGGCAAAATCAATTGGCTATATGGTGCCTAAAGCCAGTACTAAACGACCTGGTTTTATGACCCGCATTGCACCGAACCAGCGCAACGGACAGGGAAACAGGTTAATCACTGGCGACTTCTACCCGGCCTTTCTTTTTTACGGTGTTCGTGGTGGCGCTAAACGTCGGCGTAGCCATCATCGTGGAGCTTCCGGCGGAAGCGGCTGGCGCCTGGCTCCACGTAACAACTTCATGGTAGAGACGCTGAAAAGAAACAGCCCGTGGACTCGCTATTACCTGGCGCGAGAGCTACGCCTCTCACTTAAACCGGAGAAACGTCGCTGATGAAACTCACACCTGTTATTGCTGCACTTCGTGCCCGATGTCCTGTTTTCGAAAATCGTGTTGCGGGTGCGGCGCAGTTTAAGGACCTGCCTGAAGTCGGCAAGATGAAACTCCCGTCAGCTTACGTTGTTCCTGGTGATGATTCGCCTGGTGAGCTGAAAAGTCAGACGGATTACTGGCAGACCCTGAGGGAAGGTTTTTCCATTATCGTTTTTGTCAGCAACGGACGGGACGAACGTGGACAGTTTGCGTCATTCGATGTGGTGCACGAAATCCGTCAGATGCTTTTTAAAGCATTACTGGGGTGGAATCCGGAAGAGGGCGGAAACCCCATTGTCTATGACGGAGGCACGCTTCTTGATGTTAACCGTCACGAGCTGAGCTATCAGTTCGACTTTGTTGTTGAGACGGAAATCAACGAAGAAGACACCCGTCAGTACGACGAACTCGGCGACCTGGACGAGTTTAAAACCCTCTCCATCGATGTTGACTTTATCGATCCCGGAAACGGACCAGACGGCAATATCGAACACCACACGGAATTCACTCTCCCTACCTGAGGATAAACATGTTTGTGAAACCCAAAAAAGGGCGGTCAGTTCATGACCCTGCCCGAGGCGATCTTTTGCCTGAAGAAGGGCGAAACGTTGATGAAAGCCAGTACTGGTACCGTCGGGAACTCGACGGAGATATCGAAATTGTTCAGCTATCGAAAGACGCTGAAACGGATAAAAAGGTGAGCGCTAAATGACAGTCTCTATGAACAACATTCCGTCTGATCTCCGGGTTCCGCTGTTCTATGCCGAAATGGACAATAGCGCAGCGAATACCTCTCAGACCAGCGCGCCATCGTTACTGATTGGTCATGCAAACGCAGGGGCAGCCATTGCCACGAATCAGCTGGTCTTCATGCCGTCGAAAGACTACGCCATCCAGCAGTGTGGTGCCGGCAGCCAGCTGGCACGTATGGTTGAAGCCTACCGGCTCACCGACCCGTTTGGTGAACTCTGGGTGATTGCTGTACCCGATACAGGAACAGCCGCCGCCTTTACCCTGACGGTAACAGGAGCTGCTACGGGGTCTGGCGTGGTCAGTCTGTACATCGGTCGCCGTCGCATTCAGGCTAATGTCACTACCGGCGATGATGTCTCGGCTATTGCATCAGCAATCGCTGCTGCCATCAATGCTGACGGACAGACAGCGTTTACCGCCTCTGCCAATAACGGTGTCGTAACGCTTACCGCCCGTCATAAAGGCACCTGGGCAAACGACATTCCGATCACGCTTAACTACTACGGTTTTAGCGGAGGGGAAGTGCTTCCTGCGGGGGTACTTATTGCCGTGGGCTCGGGAGTAACAGGTGCCGGCGCCCCTGTACTGACCGGGGCAATTGCCGCAATGGGTGATGAGCCGTTCGACTATATCGGGCATCCGTTCAACGATACCGCATCAATGAACGCCTTTACACTCGAGATGAACGATACCAGCGGTCGCTGGAGCTGGTTGCGCCAGATTTACGGCCACGTGTATACGGCAAAAATCGCCGCTGTAAGTGACCTGATCACAGTCGGCGATATGTTCAATGATCCGCATGTGACGCTTGCAGGTTATGAAAAAACAGTTCAGTCCTGTCCAGATGAACTGGCGGCAAGCCGAACTGCCCGCGCTGCGGTATTCCTGCGTATCGATCCTGCCCGCCCGACGCAAACGGGAGAGCTGACAGGGATGTTACCGCCTCCAACAGGCAAGCGTTTCATCCGTACTGAGCAGCAATCGTTACTGACTCACGGTATCGCTACTGCATATGCAGAAGGCGGTGTGCTTCGTATTCAGCGCGATATCACCACCTACAAAAAGAACGCTTACGGCGTGGCGGATAACAGCTATCTGGACAGCGAAACGCTGCATACCAGCGCGTATGTGCTCCGTCGCCTGAAGTCCGTTATTACCAGCAAGTATGGCCGTCATAAACTGGCGAATGATGGTACACGATTCGGCCCCGGGCAGGCGATTGTCACCCCTGCGGTCATTAAGGGTGAGTTGCTGGCAACGTATCGCCAGATGGAGCGTGAAGGGATCGTAGAAAACTATGACCTGTTTAAAGCGCACCTGATTGTTGAGCGCGATGCGAATGACCCGACCCGCATCAACGTACTTTATCCACCTGATTACGTTAACCAGTTGCGTGTCTTCGCGCTGCTTAATCAGTTCCGTCTTCAGTATCAAGAGGAGTCCGCGTAATGGCACGCATTGCAGGTACCTGTTATTTCAAAATTGACGGTCAGCAGTTATCGCTTACCGGCGGCATTGAGGTGCCAATGAACAAGACGGTCAATGACGACATCATTGGCATGGCCGGGGACGTAGACAGAAAGGAAACTCATCGCGCCCCTTACGTTAAGGGCACCTTTAAAGTGCCGAAAGACTTCCCGGTCAGCAAGGTGACGACGTCAGACCAGATGACCATTACTGCCGAACTGGCGAACGGTCAGGTATATGTTCTGTCGTCCGCGTGGCTGCATGGTGAAGCCAACCATAACGCTGAAGAAGGTACAGCGGATCTTGAATTCCACGGTGAAGAGGGAGATTACCAGTAATGAAAGAACTTGAGCTGAGCAACCCAGTCAATGCACATGGTGAAACAATCAGCGTCCTGGAGATTAACGAGCCTACGGGGAAAGACGTTCGTGAGCTGGGTTACCCCTATCAGATGAACCAGGACGAGTCGATCAAACTTCAGGCGCACATTATTGCTAAATACATCGTCAGGCTGGCAAATGTCCCCCTGAGCACCGTTGATCAAATGTCTCCAGGGGACCTGAACTCGGCAGGCTGGCTTATTGCTGGTTTTTTCCTCCAGGGCTGACGGCGGAGTATCTCACCGACCGCTTTTTTGACTGCGCCAGCTACTGGCGCATTAACCCTTTTGAACTGCTGAATATGCCAGTCAGTGAGCTTCCGTTACTGGTCAGCCAGGCAAACAGAATAGAACAGGAGAAGCGTCGCAATGGCTGAGTTTGAATTGAAAGCGCTGATCACCGGCGTGGATAAGCTTTCTCCTGCGCTTTCACGAATGCAGAAAAACATTCGTGGTTTTAAACGTCAGGCCGAAGAGGCATCGAAGGGCGGAATTGCTCTTGCTGGTGGCCTTGCTGCAGGACTGACTGTTTCACTCAAGGCTTTCGCCGATCAGGAGAATGCGGCAACGGGTCTGAAAGTGGCGATGATGCAGGCCAATGGTGAGGACGGCAACAGTTTCGAAAAAATCAATAAACTTGCCGTGGGGCTCGGTAATCAGTTGCCGGGTACCACGGCTGATTTTCAGAACATGATGCAGATGCTGGTTCGCCAGGGTATTCCGGCAGAAAACATTCTGGGCGGGGTGGGGAAAGCGACAGCGTACCTTGCCGTTCAGCTGAAAAAGACACCTGAAGCGGCGGCTGAATTTGCCGCGAAAATGCAGGACGCAACCGGCACCGCTTCAGATGACATGATGGGGTTATTCGACACCATCCAGAAGGCATTTTATCTGGGGGTGGATGATACCAACATGTTGTCTTTCTTCACCAAGACCAGTTCTGTTCTGAAGATGGTAAACAAAGATGGGCTAAAAGCGGCTCAGGGTCTTGCGCCTATCAGCGTGATGATGGATCAGATGGGCATGCAGGGTGAGTCAGCCGGTAACGCCCTCCGAAAAGTCATTCAGTCAGGCCTGGATGTTAAGAAAGTCAACAGCGTGAATAAAGTGCTTGAGCGTCAAAAACTCGGGGTGAGTCTTGATTTCACCGACGGTAAAGGAAGCTTTGGCGGTATTGATAAAATGTTCGCGCAACTGGCGAAGCTCAGGAACTTGACTGATGTGAAACGAACCGGGGTGTTAAAAGCGTTGTTTGGTGACGATGCGGAGACGCTCCAGGTTGTTAATGCCCTTATCGACAAGGGTAAAGACGGCTATGACCAGGTTCAGCAGAAAATGAACCAGCAGGCCAGCCTGAATAAACGTGTTGAAGCGCAGCTTGGAACCCTTGCTAACCTCTGGGAAGCTATGACCGGCACCGCAACTAATGGACTGGCAGCGATCGGAAGTGCTTTCTCAGGTGATACAAAAAATCTGACGATCTGGCTTGGCGATTTGGGCGAAAAGTTCACTACTTTCGCCGACCAAAACCCGAGGGTTATTCGCAGCGTAGCAGGTCTTGTTGCCGGTCTTGCCACCCTTAAGCTGGGAATTATGGGCGTCGGGAAGGCTATAACGATTGCCAGCAGGCTGGCATCGATGACGCCGCTTGGGATGATCCTCACAGGAATAGCACTGGCCGCTGGGCTAATTGTCTCAAACTGGGATGTGGTTGGTCCCTATTTTAAACAAATGTGGGATTTCATTAGCCCACTTTTTGAATTTGGCTGGGAGCTCATAAAAACCGCATTTTCGTGGACGCCGCTTGGGATGGTAATTAATAACTGGGGGCCGGTGGTGAAATGGTTCCAGGACATGTGGGAAAAGTTGAAGCCCATAATTCAATGGTTCTCTGATGGTGCCAGCGATACTGTTGCAGCAGCGAATGCAACTCAGTGGGGCGCTGGCGGGTATGGCGCTTATGGCACAGGAGTTGCAAATTCAGGTTATAACCCGTACCAGATTAAGCGGGAATCAGCTTCCCAACCACAGGGTACCGTCACCGTTCAGTTTGAGAATGCCCCACCAGGAATGAAGGTTACTGATACACGAGCTTCCGGTATCGATGTGAATCATGATGTTGGGTATACCCGTATCGGCAGAACTGGCATGGGTGGTTAACTGAATGTATAGTGTATTCTCTATCATTTGCATAGCAAATCACTATACATATATTAAGGATAATCATGAATAACACTATTGTGGCGAGCGCAATCATTGGCGTGTCGATGATTTTTTCTGGCCTTATCATATCAGATAACATCTCCTTCAAAGATCAGCATGTAATCCCACTTGCTGGTGGCGCTGTAAAACTTGGTGATATATATAAGGAAGAGAAACTAATTAGCGCAAAACTCATTTTTAAACAGGGTGAGCAGGTGTTAGTTTCTAAAGGCAATCCCGATGACTTTAACAGTGAAGTTGATGATAAAATTGCTGAAATTATCAAAGAACTAAATGCTGGGAAAGCGAAAAATGACGAACGCATTACACCTGAAACACTCAGTGTTCTTGATGATGCAAAATTGGAGTTAGTTTCAGCAGTGCGATACAACAGTGAGCATCAACCAATGTTTACTTTAACTCTTGAAAAGAAAGTTATTCCAATGGTTAAAGGTTCTTACATTAAGGACTTTTCTCTTAAGAATATTAAACAGTTCGTTGAAAGCCAGCAGCAAGCCTATAGTCAGTCTTTGTTTATAACAAAGTAATTACCGATATGTTTGAAAAAACCCGCCAACAAGCGGGTTTTTTATTATCTGGAGTTTATATGGCGTGGAAAGACAGACTTCAGGAAGCGTCCTTTCGGGGCGTTCCATTTAAGTTTGAAGGGGAAGGATCTGCGGTAGGACGTCGTGTAGAAACCCATGAATACCCAAACCGGGACAAGCCCTACACGGAAGACCTGGGCAAAGTTACTTTCCGCCCGAACATTACCGCTTATGTTGTTGGCGATAATTGCTGGGAACAGCGTGACAGGCTTATTGAAGCGCTGAACAAACCGGGGCCGGGGATTCTGATACACCCCACTTATGGGGAATTGAACGTCTGCGTAGATGGTGAGATTAAAGTCAGCTCGACATCCGGCGAAGGGAGAATGGTACGGTTTGATCTCCAGTTTGTTGAGGCAGGAGAACTTTCTTACCCGACATCCGGCGCTGCTACGGCTAATACTCTGGTGTCTTCATGTTCGGCGCTTGATGACTGTATCAGCGATAACTTCGGAAAATTTGGTATGGAAGGCATGCCAGATTTTGTGCAGAACGGCGTGGTTGAAGATGCTAGAGGCATGCTTGGCTATGTCTCGGAAAAAATGGCGCTGGTGGATGCCGGAGTATCTTCTGCAGCGCGATTATTGCAGGGTGATATTTCCGTGTTACTCCCGCCTCCATCATCAGGTAAGGGTTTCATTGAACAGTTGCAGTCAATGTGGCGTTCAGGAAACCGGCTGGCAGGAAATGCCAGCGATTTATACACCATGATCAAAAACTTCTCCGGCATTTCGCTGGGCAGCGATCTTTCTCCTCGTGGTGTCTGGAAGACGGACAGTAAAACGACGCAGAACCGAAAGGAACAGGGTAACTGTGTTGCCAGTGCTATTCGCACAACAGCCATAAGTGAAGCGGTTTACACGGTCACGTCGCTTCCGGCATCAATACACCAGAGTAATGAGCAGAGCGGGCAGAGCACTGGCTGGCCTTCGGTGACTCACCACGCGCTGAACAATGCTCCGAATGAAACGACATCTGTGGATGTTTCGACCTGGGACGAGCTCGTTGATATTCGCGACACCCTGAATACTGCCATTGATAAAGAAATGGCCAGAGCCACAGATGACCGTCTTTTTCTGGCCCTGCGTCGTGCGAAGTCTGACCTCAACAGTGACATCAAAAAGCGTCTGTCGCAGACAGAAAAAACGGTTGAACGCACTCCGCCTGAGGTTTTGCCAGCGCTGGTACTGGCGGCAACCTGGTTTGATAACGCCGCACGGGAGTCTGGCATTGTCAGGCGCAATGCGGTAACACATCCCGGCTTTGTGCCGGTTTCACCCCTGAGGGTTCCGGTGCGATGAACGATGACGTAACGCTGAGAGTGAACGGACGTGAATGGGGGGGATGGACTTCCGTCAGAATTGGGGCTGGCATTGAGCGGCTGGCGCGTGATTATAGCGTAGAGATTACCCGCGAGTGGCCGGGTGGTGATGGTGTGGCATCGCTGCAACCACGAGTGAAAAATGGTGATCGTGTTGAGGTTTTGATCGGTGACGACCTTGTTATAACCGGCTGGGTGGAGGCAACACCTGTTCGTTACGATGCACGCTCAATCAGCACCGGAATCAGTGGCCGCAGTATTACCGCAGACCTAATAGACTGCGCTGCCGATCCTACCCAATTTAATGGTCTTTCTCTGGTACAGATTGCTGCTTCGCTCGCTAAGCCATTTAACATTGAAGTGGTGAACTCTGGTGCGCCTTCTTCTGTCATCCCCGGTGTACAGCCCGATCACGGTGAAACAGTTATCGAAGTGCTCAATAAAATACTGGGACAGCAGCAGGCGCTGGCCTATGACGACCCCAAAGGGCGTCTTGTTATTGGTGGCATAGCCTCCACTCGCGCGCATACTGCTCTGGTGCTGGGGAAAAACATTATTTCCTGTGATACCGAAAAGAGCATCCGGGAGCGATTTTCGACGTATCAGGTCTCCGGCCAGCGAGCAGGTAACGATAATGACTTTGGTGCTGCGACCACCACTGCGCTTCGGGCTAAAACCACCGATGCAGGCATAGGGCGTTATCGTCCGATGGCCGTTCAGCAGACGGGGCAGGCCACCGGCGCGAGCTGTATCGCCCGTGCAGAGTTTGAAGCCCGGCAGCGCGCAGCGCGTACCGATGAAACAACATACGTAGTCTGGGGCTGGAGACAGGGAGACGGAACCCTGTGGCAGCCAAACCAGCGCGTCATTATTTTCGACCCGGTTTGCGGCTTCAACAACAGCGAACTCCTCATCTCTGAAGTGACATTCACTAAAGACAACAACGGCACATTGACTGAGCTGCGTGTCGGGCCTCCTGATGCCTATCTTCCCGAACCGGAAGACAAGCAAACGAAGGGTATTAAAAAACGTAAAGTGAAAGAGGACCCGTTCTGATGGGAGCTATACAAAGCCTTCAGCGTCAGGTTCTGAGCCTGATCGGGCGTGCAGTGGTGAAGAGTATCAACGCCGCCAGCAAGTGCCAGACGGTCGATGTCGAATTACTGGCAGGCCAGGGAAAGGCAGGCATTGAACATCTTGAGCCCTATGGTTTTACATCTCGCGCGAAATCCGGCGCAGAGGCCGTTGTGCTTTTTCCGGATGGCGATCGTTCCCACGCCGTAGTGATTAGTGTCTCTGATCGGCGGTACCGAATTAAAGGACTGAAAACCGGAGAGGTCGCTTTCTACGATGACCAGGGCCAGACAGTCACACTCACACGAAACGGCATCGTGGTCGATGGTGGCGGAAAGGTAATCACCTTCAAAAATGCCCCGAAAGCCCGCTTTGAAATGCCAGTCGAATCCACGGGTAGTATAAAGGATTTCTGCGACTCTTCAGGCCAGACGATGGCCGAAATGCGTCTGGTCTACAACGGGCACAAACATAATGAGAACGGGGATATCACCGATGCACCTGATACAAAAATGGAGGCGTAATGGAGCTCTTGTTAACAGTAAACGGAAAAAACGTCAGTGCCAGCTCTCAGCTCGACCCGCTCACCCGCGCAGTGGTGATTTCTTTATTCACTCACCGGCGTGCCGATCCTGATGACAATGTAGATGTGCCTATGGGGTGGTGGGGGGATACCTGGCCTGTCGTTGCTAACGATCGTTATGGTTCAAAACTCTGGGTACTGCAGCGGAGCAAACTGACGAATGCACTCGTGAATACCGTTCGTAACTATCTGCGCGATGCTCTCCAGTGGATGCAGGATGACGGCGTGGTGACGCGTATCGACATTGATATCCAGCGAACGGGAATTAACGAACTGGGAAACAAGATTGTTCTGTGGCGCCGGGATGGTCCGGTAACCATTTCATTTAACGACCTGTGGAGCGTAATCACCAATGGCGGACAGTGAATTCCAGCGGCCAACACTGGCCGAAAACATCAGCATGATCCGCACTGACCTTTTTGCCCGTCTCGACATCAATGATGAACTTCGCCGTATGGATGAAGATGTCAGGGCTAAGGTTTATGCGGGTGCTCTGCATACGGTCTACGGCTATATCGATTACCTGGCAATGAATATGCTGCCGGACCTTTGCGACGAGTCATGGCTTTACCGTCACGCGGCAATGAAACGCTGTCCCCGAAAAGATGCCGTAGCCGCGTCGGGGTTTATGCGCTGGGATGGCGTATCAAAAGGGCTGAAGGTGAGCGCGGGAGCGGTAATTCAGCGTGATGACCTCGTGCAGTATACGGCGCAGGAAGATGCAACAAGTGCGGGCGGCGTTCTTCGCGTCCCCGTTCTTTGCAGTGTGACAGGTATGACCGGAAATATGGATGACGGGGAGACGCTTTCACTGGTTTCGCCTGTTAACGGACTCCCTTCCGGCGGCCTGGCTGATACGATCACTGGCGGCTTTGATATTGAAGATCTTGAGGTATGGCGCGCCCGTGTTCTTGAGCGTTACTACTGGACCCCACAGGGGGGCGCTGACGGTGATTATGTTGTCTGGGCAAAAGAAGTTCCAGGCGTAACCCGCGCATGGACCTACCGGCACTGGATGGGAACGGGAACGGTTGGCGTTTTGATAGCCAGCAGTGACCTGATTAACCCCATCCTGGATGATGTAACGGTGGCAGCTGCTCAGACTCATATAGAACCGCTGATACCGGTTGCCGGTTCAGACCTCTATGTGTTTAAGGGAACGCCAAAAACGGTCAACTACACAATCGACCTGAATCCTGACACACCAGAAATACGCGCAGCGGTGGAGGCTGAACTCCGCTCATTTTTGCTGCGGGACGGCTATCCGGAGGGAACCCTGGAGCTTTCCAGAACGAACGAGGCGATTTCTATTGCTACAGGCGAGTACAGCCATAAACTTCTTTCGCCAACAGCAGATACGCCGATCGCGAAAAATGAACTTGCCGTACTGGGGGTAATAACGTGGGCGTGAGCAATGATGATTATGTCCAGCTTCTGGGGGCGCTGCTGCCTCCTGGCCCTGCATGGTCTGTTGATGATGTGGCAATAAGCGGGGCTGCTCCGTCTTTACTCAGGGTGCATCAGCGTGGGGATGAACTCATGCTGGAGATCGACCCGCGAACGACAACGGAGCTTATTGACCGATGGGAGCGGTGCTGTGGTCTGCCTGACGAATGCATTCCGTCCGGAACACAGACTTTGCGGCAGCGGCAGCAGCGCCTTGACGCCAAGGTCAACCTTGCTGGTGGTATTAATGAAGATTTTTATCTTCGCCAGCTGGCAGCACTGGGTAAGCCTGGAGCCACGATCACGCGGTATAACAATGGTCCATTTAAATGCACATCATCTTGTGTCGATGCGACCTACTCAACTGAATGGCGGTATTACTGGCAGGTCAATATGCCTGCTTCAACAGATGCCACCTGGATGACCTGCTCAGACAACTGTGAAACACCGGTTCGCTACTGGGGCGATACGGTTGCTGAATGCGTTATCAACAAACTCTGCCCGTCACATACCTACGTAATTTTTAAATATCCGTAACCGGAGACATTATGCATCGCATTGACACACCTACTGCGCAGAAAGATAAATTCGGCGCGGGCAAGAATGGCTTTACCCGTGGGAATCCACAGACAGGAACCCCGGCCACAGATCTTGATGACAATTACTTTGACATGCTGCAGGAAGAGTTGGCTGGTGTGGTTGAAGCTACAGGGATTGCGCTGGATAAATCCAAACACAATCAGCTTCTGACTGCCCTGAAATCATTGCTACTCAGTCGCGCACATCCATTTGCTGATATCAAATCTGATGGCGCTGCTGCAGTAGCTGAAGCTCTCGCAAACCTTGGTTTTTCAGAATACATAAAAGGCTTGATTGGTAAGGGTGATCAATGGTCTACCTGGCAATATCTGGGTTTAGTTGATGCACTTAATGGCAAACAGCAAGCGGATGCAACATTGACGGCGCTTGCAGGATTAGTTAATGGTGCAGATAAGCTTCCGTATTTCTCGGGAGTTGACCAGATGGCGGCAACTGACCTGACATCATTTGCGCGGGGGCTTTTGGGAAAAACAGATGCAGCTACAGCTAAAGCGCATCTTGGCGTGGGGAGTGCTGGTGGCAGAAATGTCGGGGCTGGTTTTAGCGCCGGTGGAAGTGAAATTCCTGACATGACGTTTTTTGCGGGGTTGAAAGGCTCTGCGGGATATCAGTATTTTCCAACCGGCATGCTTCTGCAGTGGGGAACAGTCGGCCTGAAGTCTGCTCCGTCAGGAACCTCGATAGGGACATTCCCTGTCGCATTTCCTGCGGCCGGGCAGCAGATATTTGTTACCCATGATAATCCTCTAGCCAACGTGATGGCATTTGGTGCAGCCAGTATTATCGATCCGACACAATTTAGAGTTAATGCCATTGCAATCAATGCTGACACATTCACTATTGCACCGGGATACAGCCTAACCCTGCGCTGGTTCGCTATTGGGAGTTAATAATGACAATTAAATTTAGTGTTAATAAACAAGCGTTTTATGATGAAAATACAGATGTTATACCCGATGATGCAGTAGTTATTACCCATGAGCAGCACGTATCACTGATTAATGGTATGAACGATGGTGAGAGACGTGTTTACATCGGTACAGATGGGGAGTTAACACTGTCAGACAGCAAGCCATCTCAATGGCATACCTGGGACAGTGATACAAATGAGTGGTTCATTTCTGCGGATGCGCAAATTAAATTAGCCGATAACGAAAAATCCCGCTTAATCCAGGATGCAAACGACTATATAAACAGTAAGCAGTGGCCGGGGAAAGCTGCTATGGGGCGACTAAAGGATACCGAAAAAGCTCAGTACAACGCGTGGCTTGATTATCTGGATGCGCTGGAGGCGGTAGACACCTCGAAAGCACCGGATATTACCTGGCCTGAAATCCCCGCCTGATGAAATGCCGCCGTCCGTCGTATACAAGTACGGGCGGCAGCTGGTTGCTCAGAGTTAATGTCCGAGCAAACGCCGGGAATATTACCCGAACAAGATTTACAGGCCAACCTGGCGAACGGTCGGGAACTCAGAAACCAACCACATATCGGATTCTTCAAACATTTCCTCCAGCATGCGGTTCAGTTTTTCCCGATCGCTTTTGCTGGCATCGCTATTCAGGCCGTTTGCCTGCATCGGTTTCACCTTCACTTCGGCATCAGGGAAAATCTGGTAAACTCGCTTTGTTAGCTCAGCCAGGATGATCTCTCTGGCCCCTTCGAGCCCCTCTACATTTCGCTTGTCATAAACCAACTCAACGAACATCACTCTCCATCCTTGCTGACTTGATCTGGTGAAACAAAAATACTACTGTATATACATACAGTCAATAATCAAGTGAGGGTGCTGCGATGCCTCGCCAATATGATATTCACACAGCTTTTTTAGCCTCTATAGAACAGAATCCAAAGGGCTACCTTTGCCTAAAAACAAACAAATTCATCAATAATTTGCGCGAGAAGAACTGGCATTTCAGCCACGCAGACGCTAACGCATGGATTGAGAGATACCAGCCTGATTTTGCTGATAAGACGACGGATGGCAGTGATAACCGTTACTGGATCTTGCGTAATATGGGGAGGGTATTCTGATGGGCTTTCCTTCACCAGCAATGGATTACCAGGAACAACGGTTAACCATAGATCTGTTATGCGGAATTGATGGGAACTGCAGGGTAATAGAAACGTCATGTGGTTGGGCTGTCATTAACGTTTCCATGAGGCCAGAGCAGGGCGATACGATACTGATAAGAATGGATAACAGGAACGAGTTTGCAAAGCTATACGGGGCGGCATTGATAACTGAAGATGGTGAAGCGATAGAAGGCGACGCGCTGGATGATGTAACTGTATATGGCGTACTGACTCACACCCTTAACATTATAGGGGAGGACAAGTTACCCACTATATAACCGGATAACCACTAAACTGCCTTCCCCAAAATAAAAACTAAAGCAATGAAAATTATGGAGAATTTTAAACGTGAAAACTATAGTTAATCAGCCAGTAGAACAAAGCTAACTGGCTGATTAACAAGGGTTAGTTTGATGTTGTTGAGCTTTGCTTGTGGAACAGCTCCCTGAACACCGGATAAATGTCATCCTGGTCACGGATATGCTGCATGGCAAAATTATCGAACATCGACTGCAGATGCTCATACTCCCGCCACAGGGTCTGGTGCGCACGACGGGTGATTTCGATATAGCTGTAGTAACGCACGACCGGCAGAATTTTCTTCGCCAGAATCTCGTGACACAGCGGCGAGTCGTCGGCCCAGTTATCGCCATCCGACGCCTGCGCGGCATAAATGTTCCACTGTGCCGGGTCGTAGCGCTCTTTGACCACTTCATCCATCAGCTTCAGCGCGCTCGAGACGATGGTGCCCCCGGTTTCCTGCGAGTAGAAGAACTCATGTTCATCCACTTCTTTTGCCTGGGTATGGTGACGGATATAGACCACCTCGACGTTTTTATAGGTTCTGCTCAGGAACAGATAGAGCAGGATATAAAAACGCTTCGCCATATCCTTGGTGGCCTGATCCATCGAGCCGGACACGTCCATCAGACAGAACATCACCGCCTGGCTGGAGGGCTCAGGGCGTTTTTCGTAGTTCTTGTAGCGCAGGTCGAAGGTGTCGATAAACGGGACCCGTTCGATCTTCGCCCTCAGCTCTGCAATCTCTTTACGCAGGCGCTCCTCTTCCAGCAGTTGCGCCGGTTCCGTATTTTCCACCACCTTCAGGCTGCTCTCCAGCTCGCGCAGTTCGCGACGTTTGCCTGCCGTCATGGCCGTGCGTCGCGCCAGCGAGTTCTGCAACGAACGCACGACGCTGATGTTGGCGGGCACGCCGTTGGCGGTATAGCCCGCGCGGTGGGTTTTATATTCATTAAGCTGACGATGCTGATTCTTTTTCAGATTCGGCAGCGCCAGGTCTTCGAACAGCAGGTCGAGATATTCATCTTTTGAAATCTGGAAAACAAATTCGTCCTGACCTTCACCGTCCTGGCTGGCCTGTCCCTGACCGCTTCCTGAACCACCGCCGCCGCCCTGAGGGCGCTCAATTCTGTCGTTCTGAACGAAGTGGTCATTACCTGGGTGTACGCGATGGCGCAGGCCGCCTCGCCCCTGATGAAACATCGGTTCGCTGATGTCATCGGTAGGGATGGAGACAGACTCGCCGCTGTCGACGTCGGTCACCGAGCGTTTGTTGATGGCCTCGGAGATAGACTGTTTAATTTGCGCTTTATAACGACGCAAGAAGCGCTGGCGGTTCACCGTGCTCTTGTTTTTGCCGTTAAGACGCCGGTCAATAAACCAGGTCATATACCCCCCGTACTGCATTTGCCAACTTGCATTTTGTAGGCCCGGCAGGCGCTAACCGCCGCCGGGCACTTGTTTTAAGACGATTTACGCACGCGCAGGTACCATTCGCAGAGCAGGCGGACCTGTTTGCGGGTGTAGCCTTTTTCCATCATTCGGTCGACAAAATCGTCGTGTTTTTTCTGTTCATCGGTTGAGGTTTTGGCGTTAAACGAGATCACCGGCAGCAGCTCTTCGGTATTGGAGAACATTTTCTTCTCAATGACCGTGCGCAGCTTCTCGTAGCTGGTCCAGTTCGGATTGCGCCCGTTGTTATGCGCTCTGGCGCGCAGGACGAAGTTCACAATCTCGTTACGGAAGTCTTTCGGGTTGCTGATCCCGGCAGGCTTCTCGATTTTTTCCAGCTCCGCGTTCAGGGATTCACGGTCAAACAGCTGGCCGGTATCCGGGTCGCGGTACTCCTGATCCTGGATCCAGAAGTCAGCGTAGGTGACATAACGGTCAAAAATGTTCTGCCCGTATTCTGAATAGGATTCCAGGTAAGCCGTCTGGATCTCTTTGCCAATGAACTCGGCGTATTTCGGGATCAGGTAACCTTTCAGGAACTCAAGGTAGCGTTCAGCCTGCTCCTGGGGGAACTGCTCGCGCTCGATTTGCTGCTCCAGCACGTAGAACAGATGCACCGGGTTGGCCGCCACTTCCGCATGGTCGAAGTTAAAGACGCGGGAGAGGATCTTAAACGCGAAGCGCGTGGACAGACCGTTCATCCCTTCATCAACCCCGGCGTAGTCGCGATACTCCTGATACGACTTCGCTTTCGGATCGGTATCCTTCAGGCTCTCACCGTCATAGACGCGCATTTTCGAGTAGATGCTGGAGTTTTCCGGCTCTTTCAGGCGCGACAGGATGGAGAAGCGAGACAGCGTTTCCAGCGTGCCCGGCGCGCACGGCGCATGCACCAGCTCACTGTGGTTAAGCAGTTTCTCGTAAATTTTGATCTCTTCGGAGATCCGCAGGCAGTAAGGCACCTTAACGATGTACACACGGTCAAGGAAGGCCTCATTGTTTTTGTTATTACGGAAGGTCACCCATTCAGATTCGTTCGAGTGGGCGAGAATAATCCCGTTAAACGGCAGGGCGG
>OGZV01000165.1_pt1 | contig 71303 bp, 65 predicted proteins | sample 1576861 | NCBI WGS metagenome assembly OGZV01 (sample SAMEA3541501, study PRJEB24748) | human gut metagenome | biome: human gut; feature: human-associated habitat; material: faeces | place: China | collected 2012
TAGCATTTTGTCCTTGGAGAGGGACTCTAATAACTACTACTTTATAATACGAGGAATAATATTATGGCGAACAATATCGTATCCACCGACAAGAAGACCTCGAAGAAGAATGACAAGCTTTTGCACCGTACCATCACGGTTTGTGTGGTTCTGCTGCTTGTGCTGTGCGCGGGCCTGTTCATCTGGAAGAAGAACGGAAAGATTTCGGACAACCGTCTGGAAGATTCCGTTGCCGCACAGCTGGGCCAGCTCGATGGCAAGAGCGAGGCTGAGATTCAGGAAGAACTGAATCGGGTGGTAGAAGATGGCACCATGGCTATCTCCATCAATGTAAATCCCGTATTCCAGACCGGGGATTCTGAGGGCACACTCGAAATCGAGAATGTCCCCAACAACAAGTACGCTCAGGTCGTAAGCATCACGCTCGATGACGGCGGTGCTGAGATTTACAACAGTGGTCTTATCCAGCCCAACTACCACATTCAGACCGATAAGCTGTCCCAGCCGCTTGAAGCAGGCACCTATGACTGCACTGCGACTTTCACGGCTTATGACACTTCTGATAGCGAGAATCCGATTGAGGTTGGTACTGCTGCCGCCAAGATTACTATTTCCGTTCTGAGTTAAAGTATGCCGATGCCCCGGTGCAGACCCATTCGTTTGTGCTGGGGCATTTTTTGAAAAACACAGGAGGCAATTCCATGAAGCGTTTTGCAAAAGCATGCGCGGCGGTATCGATGGCATTGATGATGTCTACCGCTGTGGGTTTTGCTGCCGAAACGGAACACCCGAACATGGACCACGGTACTACCAATAAGGCTGCGGTGTCGGATGAAGTAGATACTGCTCTGAACATCACGCCGAAAATGGGCACGAAGTTCACCGTGTACCTTGCTCCGGATATTCCGGAAACCATCCCCATTGTCCATGAAATCCCCAAGATGGGTGATGTGGGCATCGACCAGAAGACGCTGCTGGAAGCATTGCTGGTCGCGGGTGGCTGCTACCTTGTGAGCGATGGTGTTGCCACCGCCTGCAAGGGTAAGCGCAAAGACGATAAGGCTGCAACTCCCGCTTAAAATGCAAGGTCCCGATGCCGTTATGGCACCGGGACTTTTTGTTTGTGGGGCAAAACCAAGAAATCATACGGGAGCTCTCAGAAAATCAGGCGCGAGCGTTGCCGAAATGTGCGAATCGCATACAATAAAATCATGAGTCATCGCAAGACCGCAGGATTATGCGGCAACAGAGAAATATAGTACCAGGAAACGAATAAGAGGTCTATCAGCATGGCAAATGTCAAGACTGTCGCAAGAAAAACCCTCGGCTGGGTATCCCGCCTTATCAGTATAGCTGCACTCATCGCAGTGTTTATATTGAGCGGGATGCTGCTTAGAAGTATAGCACAAACCAAAAAGACCCAGGAACTCACTTCATCCTTGCAGGCTATCAGAACAACTGCACAGGAAACCAATGAGACTGACTGGTCTAACGGAATGCTTGCGGTCAACCCTGATTATAAGGGATGGCTCACTGTATATGGTACGACCGCTACCGGGCCGGTAGTGCAGGGAGAAACAAACGACACCTACCTCCGTACGGATATCTACGGAGAGCATAGTATCCCCGGCACCCTTTTCCTCGATGAAGTATGTGATACGCGACAGCACGGCAACCTTATCATCTATGGGCATAAGATGAACGACGGGACGATGTTCGGCTCTCTGGATAAGTTCAAGGACCCGGAATTCTTCGATGAAAACGGGACTGTTTGCTGGGAAGGCGAGTACGGGAAAGAATACTATCAGATATTCGCGCTCATGGTAGTGCCGGGATATGTTGATGACCCGAACTTTGTAGATATTCAGGCATGGGCGAACACGCTCTCTGCCTCTAAGACTGAGGATATGCTCGAAACCATCCAAGACAAAGCCTCGATTTACAAGGAACTGCAATTCGACTGCGATAATGACAAATTTTTGTTCCTTGTCACCTGTGACTACAATATCAATAACGGTCGTATGGTATTGGCAGCAAAACGGCTAAAGAAAATCGACGAAAATGTGCGTTCGTAAAGAATGTGCATTGACATTTTCGAGATGCAAAATATAATAAAGAAAGAAACACCTATCCTTTTTCTCACACAATTTGTTGCGGATTTGTTAAAATCAAGCCATCATGGTTGTATTCAATACATCTCCGTGATAAAATGCAGGTGTACAGAAGGATAGGACGCCAAGAGTCCACGGTATCGTCGATGACGAAATCCAAAACCGCGTAGGGCTGGCGGAACCTATCATTATTGAGTAGCCTCGGTGCTAGATGCCGAGAAGGAGTGTTTTTATGAAAAAGAATATCGTTTTGGCAGTTATTGCGACTGCGGCTATGGCGCTCAGCCTGGTGGGATGCGGCGTTAAGGTCACGAACATCTCGGTTCCGGATGCTGCGACCCTCGAAAAGGGCGAGAGCATCACGCTGCCGGTAAATTTTGGCACGGAGGATGTGCCTGCAGAGACGCCTGTCATCGCAACTGGGGAGTCTGCTACGGCAGAGACTGCTGCGCAGGATGAAAAGATTGCCAAGGCGGCTGAGAAGCTGACGCTCGCGTGGACTTCCTCCGATGAGAGTGTTGCTACTGTCGATGAGACCGGCACCGTTACAGCAGTCGCAGCCGGTGAGGCTGAAATTACCGCCACGGTCAAGGATACCGAGATGCAGGATGTCTGCGTCATCACTGTTAAAGTGTCCGCAAAAGAATTAAAGGTTCCCGACACTCTGGATGTCAAACTCAACGATACGGACGAAACCGCAATCGAAGCGAAATGCGAGCCGAAAGATGCGTCCAACATTTCGTTTGATTTTGCTTCCAGCGATGAGGAAGTCGCCACCGTCGATAAGGACGGCAAGGTGAAGGTCCTTAAAGCCGGTGAGTGCGACATCACCACGACCCTCATGCAGGATGGCGAAAAAGTCACCGAGAAGACGACTCATGTGAAAGCGTTCTATGAGGTTGAAAGCATCACGCTCGATTCCAACGAAGGTAAACTGACGGTCGGTAACTCTCACACCATTAAGGTAACTGTTGCCCCCGAAGAGGTCGCTGCCAAAACCACCATCGAGTGGTCGTCCAGCAACGAGAAGGTTGCTACCGTTGATTCCAATGGGAAGGTAACTGCCGTTTCCTCCGGAAATGCAACCATCACGGCGACTGCCGGTGAGGAGAGTGCCAACTACGAAGTGACTGTCGAACAGCCGAAGAAGGCTGCAACCAGCAACAAGACCTATACCAAGAGCAGTTCCAGCAACAGCGCTGCTGTGATGCCTTCCAACCCGGCACCTGTTACACCGACCGCGCCAGTTACGCCGTCTGCTCCCGCTACGCCGGTACAGCCCAGCAATCCGGAGCCTGCTGCTCCGGCTCCTGCACAGCCTGACCCGGCACCGGCACAACCCAGTAACCCTGAGCCCGCACAACCCTCTCAGCCGAGCGGCGGTGATAGCGGCAGTACGGAAAACAAGCCTAACGGCAGCGGTGGATGGGAATGGGGCGGCCCTGTAATTTCCACTCCGACTGATAATGGTTGCCCTCCTGAGGATGTTGGCATTCTTTGCTGATGGCTTTTTGAAAAATAGTAAATTATAAACAACCGGCAACTCGTAGAGGGAAACACTCCTCTACGAGTTTGCTTTTTGAAAAGCAGTGCCTATTATAATAATGTAGGGGTTAGCAAATGAAAAAGAGATTCGTATTGGCAGTTATTGCGACTGCGGCTATGGCGCTCAGCCTGGTAGGATGCGGCGTTAAGGTCACGAACATTTCGGTTCCGGATGTGTACTGACGAAGAGCATGCAGCAAATCTCTGCTAAAGCAATGGGCGAATATCGGACAGCCCATCAACTTGAGGGTTTGCCAAAAATTTGCAACAACAAGAAAAGAGGACAGCGCAGGCAGTAACGACCTGTACTGTCCTCTTTTAATTATGTGCGAAACATGTATAATAACCGTCAAAGGCAGGCGACAGAGAGCATTTGCTGAGAAGCTGCTTCCAATTGGAGACCGCCTCTTTTGCTTTTGTGCGATATGATTATAATGATAACTATAGGCAGGTGATAATTATGATGCTGCATCATTACATTTGGGGTGATATCGACATTGACATCGTTGAGGAGGTAGCACCACATTTTCTGATAGCAAAACACTATGGCAACTTAGCTCTTTTTTGCAGACTCACAAAACATCAAAGCCATTACTTTCGCAATTCCGACAAGCGCTTTTACGCCGCAGGTTTTGACGATGAAGGCAAAAGTATGAACCCATCAGACGAGTACATTCCGTTTGTGCCAGACATATTGTACGACGATGATGGCATTGGTTATTTATGCTTGATGCAGCCATCATGGCTTCACACAATAGACGACATTAGACATAAAATTGATGGCATAATTGCAACAGACAAAAAGATTCGTGAACACGACGAATACTATGTCGGCTCATTAAGGAATGATATTATCAGCTATGAGTTGGTTCAGCGCGTAGAGTGAAAGGCGGTGATGATATTGAAGCCAATAAAACTTAAAGACCTTTTAGAACAAGCAAAGAACCCGAAAGTACAGCAGATTGAAATTGTGGAGGACTATGTGCTTTCGGTGAAAACTGTGTTTGAAGGCGTTGTGAAAGATGTACCTGAAGAGATGTTAAGCAAATACTACATTAGCGACTGGTATCCCGAAGAGGGAACGCCTGTTCTTGTTGTTCTTGTATGGGTTAATCCGCACGAACAATTCAATAAGTATGCGGAGAACTCAAATAGTGATTCCCATGGGGTTACAATACATGGTTTGATGGCCAACGGTTGCTGTACAAATCCCTATATCGATTTTGCGATTGTAAACATCAAGACGGGAAAGGTATTTGTAGACCGTGTAAGCGATAAAACATATACGGTGGACGATAACAAGGATTATGACCTGTTTTTGCCATACGAATGGAAAACCGTGAGAGCATGGGGAGCGAGAGACGGCAAGATGATATTTTACATTCTGCCGCCAAGAAAAAAGAAGGTGAATCCATGAAGCCGACAGTAAAATCGTTCCTTGCACTCGCAAAAGACAAAGAGCAAACCATTCATATTGCCCGTTTCAAATCCGATTCCAACGATGGTTACTGCGATGAAGAAGTCTTTTGTGGTAAGACGAAGGATGTCTTGGAATGCTATGCAGATGAGAAAGTGACGGAATGGATAGTCGCCGACAACTCGGAAATCGTTCTATACATCAACTAAATTAGTCGATTTTTTCTACAATCAGAAACTCAGAGTTCTTGAGAGAAACAACACGGCAGCCGTTCCGCACAGAATCTACGGCTTTTCCAAGAAAAGAGATGCGAAGCTCTGCGGCAGAATTGCTAAGTAAATCCTTGGTTTCCTGAGTGAAATGATTCCAGACACCGTTTGAGACATTCATTGTCAGCAAAGGCTCACCTGTAGCGATGTTCTGGAAGTCACAGTGATAAAACGGCTCTTTGTTGTAATGGCTCTCAGCAACGTCCAGAACGCATTTAACGCGGCCGTAATAAACCGCCACTTCAGGAAGGTGGGGCTCACTGCTCTTAGGAATCATCTCAATCAGACGCTGGGCAATTTTGCGACGCTGCAGCTTCTGTGCCAAAGGTCCTTCATCTTCCGGCTGATGATGAGCCGCACCGTTTCCACCGGCGTGGTCAGCACGAGCAATTTGGCGTTCAATGGTTTTTGCCAGAGCACGGCGAAGCTGAGAACGGATAGTCTTTGCGTTCGCAGGGTTCTGAGCGTCGGTGGTGGTAGGCACATATTCGGGGCGGATAAAATCACAGCCGTCCCTGTGAGCAGACCTCGGAGCTGCGCGGAAAAACGGGAAGTCTGCCCCCTGCACAACGATGAGCCGGGCTTGCTTGCATTCTGGACAGAGAAGATGCCCTTCATAACGCTGCATGTAGATATGAGGGTCTTTTTTGGAATCCTCACGAATGTCGGCAATGGCAATCAGACGGCGTTCAGATTCGCAGTAAGCGTATTCGTATTTTGACATAGTGGTCACAACTCCTTGAATAAATGGTGGTGATAAAATTGAAATTGAAAACAATAATGGCCTGCGGAAGAGATGTATACTTTGACTATCAGCTTATCGACGCCCATACAGGAGAAACTCTTGTCGACCGTGTGTGCGATAAAACTAATAGCAAAAGCGGTGAAGAGGAATGGAAAGAACATTGCAAATATGAACCATACAAAGACTGGAAGGTTCATAAATGGGAACTCAAAGAACGAAAAATGCAGCTTTACATCTCACCGTAAGTGCGTGTAAAAGTGGGATACACTAATAGTATACTAACTTTGCACCGCGCCAATATTATACCATAAATTTGTGTTTTTACATTACGTCTTTCTTTACACAAAATAGCTTTTTGTTTTACACAAAACGAATTGCGATTTTACAAGAAACGGCGACATTTTCGACAGTCACATCTCACAAAAGCCGTCTGCAGAATTCATATATTCTTCCTTGTGCATACCTGCCAAAACGCAGTCAGAATATTTGTATGAAGTGCCTTTTACCGCTGTGTAACTGGCACTTTTTCTTTTCGATAAAAAAATAAGTTTTGCCTAGTTGCGAAAATGTGCGAACTGCATAGAATGGAAATGTACGGAAGCAAAAGTAATCGTGCAGGGACGATTTTTGCGTAGAACTCCGCCAAAGTTTTACGCTGATTCGCTCACTGTACAGAAAGGACACACGCATTATGCACAAAATTGCACAAAAAGTGACCTCTGTTGCATTGGCGGCCAGTATGCTGCTTTCTATGTTCGCGGTTAATACCGTAGCGTTCGCGGACGAATTCAAAGATAACACTACTGTGTCCGACGAAGTAACTGAGGTCCCGGTTTCGGATGATGAAGTGGATGCGGTTGAATCCGTTGACAAAACCGACACTTCAAATTCCGAATCCGAAGATACGCCGGTCGAAAGCCCTGAGCCCTCTCAGACTGTTACTGATGTGGTGGATTTGACGCATGATTCCACGGCCGATACGGTCAAGGATGACACGGCAAATTCGGAAGATGTCGTCTATACGGAGCCCGATACCTCCGAGGATGTCATTGCCACACCGGAAACAGCTGAGCCGTTCATCGGCATTCAGGCTGTAACACCTGATTACGGTGACAAGATTTCGGCAGAAGTAGGGGATACAGTTACTCTGGATGCCCTGCTGAACCGTGATGATGTCTCTGTAACCTACCAGTGGCAGAAGAAGCAAGCTTTTGCTGCTGACGAATCCTATGCCATCTATCCGTATGAAGAGGACGAGCCTACTTGGTATAACTTCATCATTGAGGATACTACCGAGACGGCGGTTCTCGCTGACAAACCGGATTATGTGTGGCAGGGCTGCGAGATGTACTACGCTGTAGTCGATGCACTCGATGAAATCGGTGCTGATTCCAGCAATGTCCAGATTGCATACCACACTCCCAACTTTGTTCTGGATGGCTACACCATCACCGCTGCCAACGCTGAAGATGGCACCGTTGAAATCTATGCTTCTAACGGAGAGAGCACCTACACCGCACATCTCAACGATGACGGCAAGTGGGAGTTCGGTGATGAAGCTGCTGCCAGTCAGGATACGGATTGGCTGAATATCGATGGCGCTACCGAGCCTTCCTACACTTTCGAAGTCGCGGAGGATGACCTCACCGCAAGCTATCGCTGCCTGATTACTGTCACCGACGAGGCTTACAAGGAAGCTAACTTCAAAGCTTTGGAGAAACTTGGTAACGAACTGACCGATGAGGATAAGGCTGGCGATATCATCCTGTCTACTGTCCAGTTTAAGGTTGTTTCCTCTGACACTGCCACTGCAGAGACTGCGGATGGGGATAATGCCCCCGCCACCTTTGCTATGCTGGCACGCTCCTTTGCTCCCCGCGCTGGCGAGAATGGTCCTGCACTGTCCTCTGATAACCAGTGGATTACGGGCCTTAACGGCAACTACGAGTACATCACTAAGAACATGTACGACCAGGTTACCGAGTGGTTCAATGCTGGTAGGTTTGACAAAGCCACCGCAGACCGTTACTGGACTCAGATTGGCGGTGCTTGGAGTGGTTCAAAGGTCGGAACCGCCAATGTTCTGGATGATAACAGCTTCCCCACTGGTGCAACTCGTCAGTACATGGAGTTCCCGCTGACGGATGGCAATATGTTGGAAGTCAATTCCGAATGGTATGGTCAGACCGTCTATTTCCGTCCTCATAACAGCAACAACGCTTGGACCGTCACCGGTACTGCTGTTGAGGTTCCTGCGTACACTGCTGTTATTCGCGATGCCGATAAGAACAACTACGGTACTGGCGCTTCTGGTACGAAGTACAAGGACGCCGTTGTTTTCCTGAACCCGTGGATTTCTGATGCAGGTCGTGTTTACGCGAACTACATTAACTATATTACCGACAATGGTTGGCTGTGCAACAATGATGGTTCACATATGAACCAGCACATCACAGTGCTTTCTGTTGCTGCCGAGCAGTTCAATGCCAATCCGGAAATGTACATGATGGACGCCGAAGGCAACTACCGTATCGACTCCATTGGTTGGGGCGTTTGTGTACAGCAGGAGCCTGATATCTCCGGTAAAGCCTATTATGCCATCAAAGGCTTCCTGAGTCAGGGCTACGGCATGTGTGTCGGTCACGATACCATGTACGCTTATGCCGGTTCTTGGTATGATGCCCACATTGCTGGTTATACCGACCCCGGTTCTCGTGATTACTACGAGGGTGGTCGCTTCGGTCCCGACAAGAACGATGGTTCTACCCGCTACTATGTTCTGAACTCTGTTCCTAACATCGATAACGGTCACTGGAACATGAACGCTCTGATGGGCGCTAACGGCGGTAACATTGATTCCGGTACTGTCCTGCCGACCGATGCTATCTCCATGATTCTGTCTACCGGTGGTAGCCACAGCTCCTACGGTAAAGCTGGCATCATGTACGGCAGTGACCAGCTGAGTGTTCGCCTGAAGCCGTATTCCAACTCTCAGGCGCAGTCTACGGTCAAGTATCGTGACCCCACGAACTTCCCCTACGACTTGCCGTCTACTCTTTCTGCTGCCAAGACGCACTCTAACTCTCAGGTTGCATTCGGTCCTATCTGGGTCGATTACGCAGGCGGCAATGTCACGGGTGCAGAGTTCGGTTACAATCCGTACCCCACCACCAAGACCATTACCGACCCTGTCACTGGTCGTTCTTGGTTCGGCACCAGCAACTTCTACCTTTCCGGCACGGGCAACTTCCTGATGAACCAGATTGGTCACTTGCCGAATAACCAGGCTACTCGTGATGAATCTGCTCTGTTCGCCAACACTGTCATGTACATCTCTCAGCGCAAGCAGTGCGAAATTTGTGCAGCAAACCAGAACAGTCAGGAAGACAGCCACTTCGTTATCCGCGTGAGTTCTGTCAACTACATGCAGGTTCTGTCTGCTCTGCAGGCTGGTGGTTCTTTCTGGTATCCTCTGAACGGCTGCTATCAGGTTGTTGATGACCTGACTTTGCCGGAAGGCTGGGAGCCAATCAAGAACTTCTCCGGTCACTGGAACTCCGATGCATACCATGTGAACCTTGCCAGCAACGGCAAGCCTCTGTTCGATAACACCGGCAACACCTACGGCATGTTCACTACAGGCAGCAACAACGGCTGGAACCTCGGCAGCGATAAGACTGTCGGCGCTCTTCCCGTTCTGAAACTCGACAACCAGCCCAATGTCCGTATCACTGGCGTTGCTCGTGTTGTCGGCGATTTGAATGCTCTGCTCCCGGATGATGGTGTTTCTGATTACACCGGCTACCGCGTTATCGTCCATGCGACCGATGGCACTGACTACGACTGCGTTGTCAATGGTGATAGCAAGTATGTTATCTCCAATGTACCCTGTACCGGCATGCAGCGTGCTGAGGTCATCGACCCCAGTGGTCATAGCGTGGTTGAGTACGGTATGATTGTCGTGGATGTTCCGAATCATTTCTGGAACGACTGCGAGACTCATCCTCTGGAACTCCTCAAACCCACCGCAGACCCGATTGACGACTACAAGGACTGGGAAGGTCCTGTCAACAAGACTGTCGGCAGTAAGCTGTTCTACGACCAGACGGTTCCCGACTCCAATGTGAAATGGTACTATCGTGCTATCACCGAGAGCGGCAAGATGAGCCAGTGGTTCGAGATTGGCGGTCCCGGCACTTCCTTCACAACCTATGACGGTGTCGTCAAGGGCAAAATCAACAAGACCACCTTTACGGCAGCTGCTACCAACGCTGATATCCCGTACACCGAGAGCACTGTAACCTACACGACCCTCGACTACTGCAACGAGAAGATTCAGTTCAAGTGCGAGTTTACAGTCGCTGGTAAGCAGTATACGAGCCTCGATAAGGCTGAGGACGGCAAGAACGGTTACTGCGAGTCTGCACTTCGTCCTATGTACATTGAGCAGGCTTTCGATAAGCGTATCCCGGTCGGCGAAACCACGACTTTCGACTTTGACCTCAACTACTGGAAGGGTGTCAATGAGGGTGTTACCTACACGGTCCAGTACCGCGATGAGAATAACACCTGGGTCGAGGTCGGCAGCGACCCCGCTTTGTTCCCGGCTGATTCCTTCACTGTCACGACCAAGGTTTCTGACATCGATGCAACCAAGATTGGTACTCGTACCTTCTGGCCCGCTGCCTTCTGGAATCCCCTGAATGATTTGCGCGAGTCCGGTATCTCTACCATGCGTAAGCATTCCACCGTCACGCTGACGCTGACGAATGCGACCATGGACTGGGATGGTTTGGATTTCCGCTGTGTGTTCAGCTACAAGGCTCCTGCGCACGAAATCACCGCCGATTCTACGATTTCCAACTATGAGCCGAACGGTCGTACCGGTCACCTGGTCGTGTATGCCCCGCCTATTGAACTGACGCCTCTGAAAGCACAGTCTCTGTTGCTGAACTCTTTCGATTCCAAGAACGGCAACATGGCGTGGACTACCGCAACCAGCAACCCGAACAACGGTCGCCGTACCACCGATGTACCTCTGGACGCGATTGCGCCCGATGTTCTGCACAAGGACGGTACTACGACTTATGGTGCTGCCAACGATAACAAGGCGGTCTACACCACCAAGATTACCTTCTTCGGCAACAAGGATTCTGCACCCACGATTCGCTGGAAGTTCAGCAATGTCGCTGGCGGCGGTCGTCTGGACCGTTTCATGAATGTCACGGACGGCGACGGCACGATTCAGCTGAATTACAGTCAGGTTGGTAAGAAAATCGGCAATGTCAATGCATTGAGCAGCAATGTCGATGATATGGAACGCTCGTTCATGAGCGGCAATGGTCTTGCTTTCAACAAGTTCTCCGCTTACATCAAGCTGGAAGCTATGTATCCTACGGATGCAGCAAACCTCAACAACAAGACCTACAACGAGTGGAACGCTATCGTGTCTCTGTACATCGATAACGCCACGAACCCGATGGACTTCGGCGATACGCACTACTACTTCCTGTGTGAAGCAGAAGAGCGGTATATGAAGAACTGGGACGCCAACAACATGCAGCCGTATACCTGCGGCCGCACCGTTGCGTACAACTTCAACCGTGTCGTCGATTCCGCTGACCCGAACGACCACATCTACAAGGAGTTCAGCCAGTCCTCTTATGGCGCTGAGCTGGTTCTGGACTACACCATCTCTATCAAGGCGAATGTTCCCAACAAGGCTACCGCAAAGCACAACACCATCACCACGGAAAACGGCAGTTACAAGAACATCAACGACCTCAAGAGCATTACCGCTATCAACGATGCGCTGAATAACGGCGGTGCGGTCTACAACTACAAAAACCTCGCAATCATCGCTCCTAACGGTATCCGGTACATGGAGACCTACTTCACGGCAGGCTCTCCTGTCAACAGCCGCACAACCGTTGACAGCCGCGACACCGTGGTCATCGACTCCTCTGTGCGCGACAGCGCCGGTCATAACTGGTACGATTTGTTCCAGCAGGTGACAGCGAGCGACGATGACTACATCGGTAAGATTGGCACCCACGGTTTTGCATACCGCACCAAGGACGGCAATGTCCTCGACAAAGCCACTTGGGAATGGTGGTGGCGCAATGCAGTCTACTATGTCTGCTATGATGCTCCCACCGACAATGCGGATATGGACCAGGTCTATTTCTACATCGATGAGCAGGGCTCCGGTCCTAAGGTCGATGATAAGCTGGAAGGCGCAAACAGCTACTCTAACCCCTACAGCGAATACACCTTCACCTATGCTGGCACCTATGAAGTTATGCTTTACGGTGCAGGCGGCGGTTCCATGAACAGCAACACCTCTTCCGGCGGTCGTGTCCGCCTTGTCCTTCAGGCTGAGCAGGGCGCTAAACTTTACTTTGTCAAGGGCGGTTCCGGTACGGTCGATAACCGTTACTGGGAGAATGGCGGCGGCAGTGCCTGTGGCGAAGTTAAGCGTCCTCTTCCTGGCGGCTACAACGGTGGCGGTAATGGCGGTACTCCCATGATTACCCGTAACGGTCACGGCAACCTGCTTGGTGCTTCTGGCGGCGGTGCTACGACAGTCGCTATCGGTCTTATGGGCACCGGTCGTCTTGCTGAGTACGGCAATACCACAACTGCAGCACAGTATATGCTCGGTGTTGCAGGCGGTGGCGGCGGTAACCAGCATGGTGGCGTGGATTCTACCAGCGGTTCTATGCAGTACGGCGTTCCCGTCAATGGCGGTAACGGCGGCGGCAATGGCACCTTCGCTACTGGTTCTTCCGGTGGTAACTTCAACCCCTATCTGGCTGGTATCTATGATGGCACTTCTGAAAACAACTGCGAAGCTCCTTCTGGCGGCGGCGGTGGCTGGCAAGGCGGTTACGCCAACACTGGTTCTAAGCAGTGGTGGGGTGACGGCTGGGCTTACTGCAAGCGCGATGGTAACGGTGGTTCCAACTACATTACCTCGACCGGCCGTACCTTCACTGGCAGCAATGGCAAGTCTGTGACGGTCCTTGAAGCACAGTCCTATGTTGGCACTGGTGCCACTACTTGGGGCGGTGACTTCAACAGCTACCAGAACAACTTCCATCCCGGCAATGGCTATGCAACCATTAAGACTATCCGCTCGGCTGTTGACCGCTTCACCCGAAATGGTCACAACGCCTACGACACTGCCTATGAGGATACTGACCCGTATTCTTCCGGCGAACCGATTCGCGTTACTGTGAATATCACGGTCGCCAACAAGACCTACGATGGTCAGCCCGATGTTGCAACCCTCTCTTATTCCGGTAACCTGTCCAGCGACCAAATGACAGAGGTCCAGAACGCTACTTCTATTGTCTACAGCAATAAGAAGGGCACTCAGGCATCTGCTATCGATGCGTCTACGGACGAGCACAAGAATGCCCGTCAGGATTGCGGTTCCTACACGGCAACCGTAAACTGCACAGCACAGGGCTATATCGTAACCTACAAGTACGAGAACACCGACCCCGGCAACACCTACCCGAGCGGTGGTGCGAGCGGCACAGGCTCTTCCGTCAAGTTCGATATCTACCCGATGGCTCTGACGGTAGTCGGTGAGCACAGCAAGGCTTATGACCACACTGCAAACGCTTCTATCCCGGATGCCCGTATCACGACCGGCATGGCGGTTCGCGACTCTGTAACCCTGAACACCACGCAGGTGGATGGTTACTACTGCGATGCGACCGGCAACCGCGTTAGCGATGCTGGTGGTCCGTACAAGATTGTTCGTGAGAGTGAGTTGACGTTGGTCGGCAACGGCAGCACAAACTACTACATCGGCACGGAAGAGTATTCCGGCAGCATTTCTGCTCGCGGTCTGTATGTCCACAGCCTGTATCTGGAAGACCCGACCAATCCTCGTAACATCAAACACTACGATGGCACCACGAATGCCACCATCAAGGATATCCTGATTGACGGTATCCTCGAAGGCGATGATGTCAAGCTGGTCAACCCGATTCAGACTGGTAAGTACAAGACCAAGGACGCTGGTCAGCGTCTTGATGCTGATGGCAAGGTAAGTTCTAACTGGCCCACCGAACTGGATGAGAATCCCATCACGATTGATGCGACACCTGCCCTTACCGGTAAGGACGCAAAGAACTACTATGTTGAGCGTCAGGCTTATTCCGGCGCTATCGCCCGTGCTAACCTGACCGCACAGGTCAAGAACTGGCGCGGACTGTATGGCGACGGCGTAGGCGAGGACCCGTGGCACGATACAAAGGCTTACGGTTACGGCACGGCAGCTTCTGACGGTTGCTGGCTGGAACTGGATGGTCTCGTTCCCGGTGATTCCCTGACCCTTGACCCGACCTACACCAAGAGCCACTTCAAGACTCTTGTTACCGACCACGAGGACCTTGTCCCCGATGAGACTACTCCTGTTGGTGTATATCCGCTGACCTATGTCGGTCTGACAGAAGACAACTACGATGTGTTGAAGAACTACATCGTGATGGTCCTGAATGGCCGCTTCGAGGTTGCTCAGCGTCCTCTGCATGTCACTGTAGTGGATGACGACAAGCTGATTTACCAGCAGAACCCGAACTTCCATGTGAATATTCAGATGGAAGATGTGGATGAGAACCTGATTGATGTTGTGAGCGATGTTGATGCAACACCGATTCTCGACACCCCGCTGAAAGCCAATGATACTGTCAGCAGCGTTCTGTATCTCGATAATAACGGCACCGAGTCCGCTATTACTCAGGAATTCGTAAACAACTACGATTACTGGAAGAAGCAGAATGCAGACGAGAGCAAAACGAATCTGCCCTTCGTTACCGACTGCAATGAAAAGTCTCTGCCGCTGTATGTCAATGAGACTGACACCGATGACGATTTCGAGTGGGCGCATGATGAGAAGACTTGTGGATTCTGTGATTACAACCACAAGCCGCTTGCCCCGTATGTTGTTGACATCAACACTGACCCGATGCAGGGCAACGCTCTGACGGTTCGTTCGGTCACGAACCCGAACGGCGAGACCGTTAAGAACTACGACCTCATCATCCACAAGGGTAACCTCTATGTTCACCCGGCACTGCTGAAAGCCACCGTGCCTCTGTATGTCTGCATGTACGGTTCCAACTCTTCCGGCGCTGTGGTTGAACCCACCAACTACCGTATCACCAACTATTCTACGGTTGCAATTCAGGTGAAGAACATCAAGACGAGCGGTCCTTGGACTGTGAAGGATGTTCCGGGTATGGAATACTACACGGGCACCGATTACGGTTCTTCCTCTTACACGATGAGTAACAACACCCTGCATCGCGGCGAACTTTACATGCGTCTGCGTGATAAGGTCCTGACCGATGGTGATAACGCAATCGACCATAGCGATACGGCTTGGGTCATCCCCAAGGCTACCGGCGACTTCCTCAACAACAAGATTACCGGCACCGCAATGCGCGTTCCGATGGCAGTGTATACAGCAACCGGCAATGTGAACGATGCCAATGTCTGCACTCCCGTCACGAAGGTCACCTACACCATCGCTCCTTACGGTGGCACGATGCCCGACGAAGCGGAGTTTGAGAAGGTCGATTCTCAGGATTGGCTGAAAGACGCCTCCTGATGTTCCGGCAGTGACTTAACTTATCCAGTGTGACCTTATGGTCGCTTCTGTACAATAACCTTGAGCAGGCAGCTGAACTCGGCTGCCTGCTCTCTTTTTTGTTCCCGGCACAAAAACCACACAATTCGTCAGTTGCGTAAATGTGCGAATTGCAGATAATGGAAAATGCAGGCAGGATAAGGAAAAACCCTGCGAAACCATTACAGAAAGGAACATTTAACAGTGAGAAATATCAAGAAGATTGTCACATTGGGATGCATTGCGGTGTGCGCTGCCGTGATGCTGTGCAGCTGCGGAAACAAGAAGGCTCTGGCCTCGATTTCTCTCGCAAGCCCTATCACGCTCCAGCTCGGTGAGAGCAAGGAAGTGGAGATTACCGGTATCCTGCGCGACGGCACAACCGTGACGGGGGATGAACTCGATGCGATTCTTAAACGCAAAGGGATGCATTATGAGAGTTCATCGGACAACGTTGCGTCCATTGACCAGAACGGATTGCTTACGGCAAACAATTCCGGAACGACTGAAATCAGCATCACGAGCCAGAACAAGCGCCTGACGGCTGGTGCGGTCGTGAATGTGGTTGAACCGCTGCAGGGATTCCAGGCTGAGGATATCGTTGCCTCTACCAAGAGTACCCTCGTACCCGTCAACTACACGACTGTACCGGGAGGCGCAGATGCAGGCATTGTGACTATCTCGGTTGCGGACTCTGAGATTGCCCGTGTTGACGAGAACAATAACATCATCCCCTTGAAGGCCGGCGATACGACTGTAACGATTCGCTCCGACAAGGGTCCGTCCAGCATCGTGAACCTTAAAGTCACCCAGGCACCAACTGAACTGTTTGCTGACGACTTGTATGTCGAAATCGGCGAGACGGCGAAACTCAATGTCTATACAGATGTAAAAGACCTCGAATCCGGTATGGACGGCACCAACTACTCCTACGAGAATGAGTCGAACCTCATCTGCGCCGTCTCTGTAGAGGGTGATGTAACAGGCATCGAGGCAGGCGACAGCGTTGTGAAGATTCAGAACGAATATGGTCTTGAAACACAGGCAACGGTCCATGTCACGCCTAAAACAAGCCATATCACATTCGGGTTCTCCGGGAACTAAGGCGGTGACGCACAATGCGCAAATACATGGCAGTACCTTTGACTTGCGCCTTCGCTATGATGGCTCTGACAGGCTGTACAGACCCTTCAACGCTGTACGAGAACAACGACCTTGTTGCACAGGGAACGACCTCCTACAAAGCCGCAGAATGGTCACAGAGCAGCCTGACGGACGAAGGTACGATTGATTACGCCGCTGGTGCTGTGTCCTTGACGGGCGCAAAAGAAGCCTTCTCGTTCACGATGCACGCAGATTCTGCTAACCTTGATGTATACGATACTATCACCTGCGATACGGGAGCCTGCAAAATCCTGATTGTCGATACCGATACGAAATCTGTTGCGGCAGAGTACACGGAAACGGCTTACGACACCATCAAACTCAACGGCGGCAACTATACGGTGTATCTGGTCGGCAAGGATGATGCCTCCTTCACCACTACGCTGAGCCTTTACAGCCTTGGCGGAGACATCACATGGCTCCTTGATGAGGATACAGCGGCAAAAACCGGCAAATGATACATTTTACCTTTAAGAAAATCACAGAACCAGCGCATTTTTTCGAAAATCCTGTTGCGGAAATGTGCGAATTGCAGATAATACAAGTATGAGGACATTAAGAGCGCCGCTGCGGTACAATTTCCGCAGGGCTGCTCTTTTTGTAAAGTTTCATGCTTGTATTCCGTACACTTTATTTGTCATAAAGGAGAGTCTTATGTACGACAAATCCACGAAAAGCGTAAGCCGCAATGTAAGTCTTACCATCGCGGGAGAGTGGGAGACCCCCGATGAACTCTTCCGGGAACTTGACCGCAAATATCATTTCACCCTTGATGCTTGTGCCCGCCCTGAAAATGCCAAATGCCAGAAGTTCTTTACTGCACAGGATGATGGTCTTGTACAGGACTGGAAAGGGCATACGGTGTTCTGCTGCCCGCCGAGCGGTGCTGCAAATCTTCGCCGCTGGGTAAAGAAGGGGAGCTTCGAGGCAAAGAAGAAGGGGACTACGGTAGTCATGCTGCTGCCTGTTTCTACGGATTCTCATTGGTTTCAGGAGCACATCTACCTGAAACCCGGTGTCCGTGTAAAGTTTTTGCCGGAGCGCGTTAAGTTCGTGAACCGTCTGCTCCCGTCTTACGCCGAATACGGCCAGCATGGAGCCGCAAGTGTTGGCGGGACCCGTCCTTCGATGGTCGTGGTCTTTGACGGCTCGAAGCGCAAGTTCTGCTGCGAGTGAGTGAGTAAAGGAGGAAACCGCTATGAAAAAGAAAATCACGATTATCGATAAGTCCTTTACCCCCATCGTCGTGCTGGCAGATACGAGCAGTGCTCTGTACGAGGACCGCTGCGGGCGGCTTGGGGAGCGCAACCTCTTGTCCGATACTGAAATCGTCTGTAAGGCGATGGACGGCACGAAAGAGATTGCGTCCGTGAAGGCTCATGTCCTGCAGGTTCCCACGAAGAAGCTTCCCCTCGAAGCCCTGCACGCCACGGAACAGAACCCTATTCCGGCAAAGCAGCTGGCTATCAACTATCTGTGCCAGAAAAACGCAGAGGTCGAGACGCTTTGTGAGCGTGAGAAGACGGACAGCGTTGCGATGGTTCTTCCCATCACCACGCATCTGTACATCGAAAGCCTTGTGGTGGATGCCCCGCATCGTAAACTTGGTATCGCCACTGCAATGCTCGATTTCCTCATTAGCATGGCGGCTCCCGAAACCGTCAGCATGTTCGCAGGTCACGAGCAGGCTGAGGTGATGGCGATGCTTAAAAAGCTAAAATTCATCGAGGCACCCATTGTTGCTATGGATGTTCCTTGGAAGAAAAAGAACTTCTTCTATAAGCGCTTGAAGCGCCTTGCCCGATAAGTGATAGGAGGCATTTTATTTTGATGGACCAGTTCAAAGAACTTCGCGCACACCCGAAAATGACCAAGGCATTGCTTGAGCAGATTGAGAGTCTGCAAAAGCAGAACCACACGACCGACGAGATTTCCGCTACGCTCGGCATCACCCCGGAATCCGTACAACGCGGATACGAGAAACTGAACGATAAACACCGCGCCGAGATTCGTGCAAAGCGCGGCGGTGCCTTTGCAGTGAATTTGAAGGAGGGAAAAGCCCGCATCGTCTGTACCGAATCCAGCTGCCCCTGGCGCGGCAGCAATCGAGAATACTGTGTCTGGCCGTCTTGCTTCAAGCATTCGATTTCAACGGTTCGCACCGATGTGAACGAAGATGAATGCGAGGCAGACACGACTTTGAATGAGGAGGAATCCGTAAATGCCTAACACTCTGAATGATATCTTTGCGCACCTTGATAATGCCAAAGCAAGCCGCGCATACGAGACAAACCAGGAACGGCGGCGTAAGGTAGAAGAAGCCGAGCGCGAGCGCAAGGTAAAGCAGGCAGCGGAATCTGCCGTAGAGAAGTACCATGTGTACGATGACGACTACGATGTAGAGGATGTCGAGGAGCCGCTCGTCATGATTCCGAAACAGAATCCCGGCACCCCTGAGGCAAAAGCTGCCACAATGCCTGCATCCAAGAAGGATATGGACGATATCGCAGATAACAACCCTTTCGTCCAAAATCTGTTCAAACACTCTCACAAGCAGGTAAAGCAGGAACGTCCTGCTCGCGAGAAACCCGCAGCGGACAAGAATGCTGCCAAGGCTACTCAGACCCTCGCAGCGCCCGCTCCCGAGCCTACAGCGCCGCAGAACGAGACGCTCAATATCCCTGTTGTCCCTGTCCCCGCACAGCCTGCAGCGCCCTCTGCGCCCGAAACCGTTGATACCATTGATACCGTTGATTTCGTTGACGATATCCCCCTCGACATCGAGTTTGACGATACCGAGGCAGATGTCCAGAACGAGCAGCCCGACCAGAGCGTTCAGAACGAAGCCGTTCCCGCGCAGCCTGTGGCCTCTCAGAATGCAGAAGCCGTTCCTGTTTCAAACGAGCCTACTGCTCAGCCCGAGAATGTACCTGCTCAGGAACCCACTGCTTTTGCTGCGCATCTGGATGCGAGTCCCGATACCAAAGAGGAAAAGCCTGAGAAGAATTCCGGATATCATGAGCCTGTTGGTGAGATGGTCATTCCCGATAAGAAGCCGGAACAGTTGGAAACTCCCGCATGGCCTGACGGCATGAATGGTCCCAAGTTCACCGAAAGCGTTGTTGCTTACGGTTCTTTGCCCCGTAAAGTGGGAGCTGAGGAAGCAAATGTTTTCCTGTTTGCTCGGTACAATACCGATAAGGACATGGGTTCTTATGGGTTGTGCATTGATATGGGCAAGGATTTCGTACAGTCTTCCAAGTGCGGTAAGGCCAATAACCCGGAGGAGTACGCTCTGATGGGTGCGATTGAGATGCTGCTCGCTTTGGATGAACACACGGTTCGGGATGTCGTCATCTATACCGAACCCGTGGTTGCCAAAATCATGAACGAGAACGCCAACCGTCTTCTCGATGGCAAGTCCCCTGTGCGCCGCAAATACATCGAGTTGGCATGGAAGGCTATGACGAAGGTCAGTGTCCGGTTCGTGACCACGAAGGTAAACAGCGAGTACGGGAAACTGGCACTGGCTACCGCAAAATACTTGGCGTTCTGTGAGCGCTGATAAAAACATAGAGGAGTAATCAATATGGCTAATCTTCTGGTCGTTGCTGTGGATACCGGAAACAAGAACATCAAGACCCCGCATACCGAGCCGTTCAATTCCGGTCTTATCTGCCACGGCAACATCCCGCCCGCCATCAAGGCAGATACCCTCTGCTATGAGGGCAACTACTATACACTGACCCAGTCCCGCGTTCCGTACATGTACGACAAGACCTCCGACTGGTCTTACTATGTTCTGACTCTCTTTGCCATCGCCAAGGAGTTTCAGGCAAGCGGCATGATTCGTCCCGGTCAGAAGAATGTCCGTCAGGACATTTGCCTTGCAATGGGCTTGCCTCCGACACATATCCATGACCTTGCCCCGAAATACCAGACCTATTTCGGCCGCGATGGACGCCGAGTTGAGTTCACCTACAACGACATCTCCTTTGAGATTCGCGTTGCCCGCGTCTTCGTGTTCCCACAGGGCGTTGCTGCCATCGCTCCGTATATGGGACAAATCATGGCGCGTCCCGAGGCATATACCTACATCATCGATATCGGTGGATATACGACCGATGTTGTGAAGTTCTCTCGCGGCGGTCAAGTCGATATGACTTTCTGCGAATCCTTCAACAACGGCGTCATCAAGATGTACGATGAGGTACAGCGTGCGGTTCGCAACCGCTTCCAGCTGGATATGGACGACTACAGCATCGACAATGTCCTGCGCAGAGGCTACAACCCCGGTCGGGAAATCAACGAACTGGTCCACAGCACCGCTCGTTCCTATGCCCGGACCCTTATCCGGACCCTGAAAGAGAAGGGCGTTGATTTGACCCTCTCGTATCCCGTATTCATTGGCGGCGGTTCCTGCCTGATGCGTCCGGTCATCGAGAGTGAGTTGGGTCGGGACGATTACCTGTTCGTGGAAGACCCCCGTGCTAACGCAGTAGGTTTCAAAATGATGGCGGAGAGTAAGCTGGCTGCTGAAAACCGTTGAAGCGAGGTGAACTGCCTTGCCTAAAGCTAACCCGAATCAGATTCGGTTGCCGGTGATGTTTGACCTCACTGACCCGAGACAGAAAGCGGCTTACGAGATTCTGAAAAACGCAGGATACGGAAAACGCACCCCTATCATCGTGGATGCGCTGCTCGATTCCCTCAAAACGAATGTCTTACTGAGCCAGGCTAAAGAATCCAGCGCATCGAATGTATCGGAAACTGATATCCGCCGCGCAGTTGAAGATTCGATGGAATCGGTCCTGAACCGGTATTTCTCAAAATCCGAAGCATCCGCACCGCAACCCCAGCCTGAACCCGTACAAACGCCTACACCCGCTTCTGTTATTCAAGAGCCTGCCCCTGTACAGCCTGCTCCCACACCGCAGCCAAGCTTTGTTCCGTATGTTCCTGCCGCTCCTGTACCCGCACAAGCAACCGTACCGGACGAGGGACACATGAATCAGCTGCTCTCGATTGCTGACGCCTTCTTCTGAGCCGCACAAAATAAGACCGCCACACCCAAATTACCGGGTGCAGCGGTCTTTGTTTTTAAACCAGTTCTTTTAATTTGATATCGTAGGATATCGCTTCTTGTGAATCTCTCTTTTTTCTTTCGGCAATCGCCTCATCAGCAGCTTCGTTTACGGATGCAGCTGCCGCCTCGATGATTTCGGGATTTCTGATTACCTCTTCATCGTATTCCTTCTTCTTCGCAAACGCAGTGAGCGCCTCCCCGCATCGTCTTCTTGCATACTGGCTGGTATCAGTGCAGACTGTTTGCGTGGCTGCGGCCAGCTGGTAAATGGCTCCCTTTCCGAGACATTCAATCGCAGCACCAATTTGCTGATAGTTCTCGAAGTAATCGTGTGTGTCAATCAGCTCCGATACTTCTTGGAATCGTTTCAGGTCGTACCCGTAAGTGAAGCAGAAAGAAAGCAGCAGGTTCTCTGGGACAAGTATCTGCTTTTCAACGATTTTCCGGTATGTGCGGGAATTCATCGGACATCCGAGAAACACACCGTAGAACTCTTGTTTGGACATGCCCATCAGGTAGCGCTGCCGCTCCATGATTACAACGGCACTGTCTGAAATGCTCTTAATCCAGTCTTCTCTTTTTTTCGATGTTTCTTCCACAAACTTACGGTAATTTTCCTCTTTAATTTTGAGAGTTAGCATTTTCCAATCACCTCAGTTCTTGATTCAGACCCGTTTCTGCCATCTAACTATGACTTTTTTATTGGGCCGTGACTTTATTATATCAAATAGTTGTACTAAATACAACTACGCATGTCGTCAAAAAGTGTCAAAATTCCAGTTATCGAGATACATTCAATGCAATAGTTTCACTTTGGGATAGTGCTGCTTTTGTCTGGGTTCAGCACTGCTATAGGTGCTCTCGGATTCGTATATATGGCAAATAATATTTTTAAACACAATATATAGTGGTCAGATAGCGTTTTTCTCTTGCAAAATACTATATCTTGTGGTATAATGTCAGGCATAAACACAAGATATAGTTTCGGCACTCAAAAAAAGGACTTGTGCGTTTGTGCGAATTGCATACCATTGAAGATGGCATCAGGAAAAAGGTTCGAGTTCCTTCACACAGCATAACATACTTGTACTAAGTACAAGGGAAAAGGCGGGTTTGAAATGGCAAAAGGAAACGCAATCGTTATGTATCTGGAACAGGCACGCATCCACGGTGAGCCGATTGGTGTAACTCGCAGCGAGGTGCTCTTTACGAAGCCGAATGGATATTACTGTTCAGCCGCACAACAGGGTGGTATCGAAAGCTGACAACAAGACGATGGGGGAGTCGTTCCTGAACGAGCTCATCTATGTGCTCGGTGCTGAAGACGGTGAGGAGCGGAAACTTCCTTACGAGCGCGAGGTGCTTGTGTATACCTCAGATGAAATCAATTCCGACAACTACCGTACTTATATCAATGCGGTGAACACAGGAATCGACTGCCCTGTGCATAATTTCAAGCTTTGCCAGAAACTGCGCCGACTCTGTGATGAGCGCGGATACCATCTATTCTTTAGTAATAACAGCCTGCTTGGTTCAACGATTCGCAACGATGCAATGGCTGAACTGTACAGCCAGCTGAAAATCCTGAACGAAAGGGGAACGCAGGATGCAAGCGGAAAATAACAACGATATTGCAATTACCGAAGCCAAACTCAAAGATTTTCTGAGTTCGGTTCTGTCATCGGAGGGAATCGTAGTGGACATCAGACGCACATTCATCGAATACAACGGCGTGAACCGTTCGCGGGTCTTTGCCCGTCATGCAAACCGCATGGCTTGCAAGGGGTCGAATGAAAAGTTCGTCGTGATTGCACTGCTGTGTTACCCGGCTCTTCAGTGGCTTTTGAAGGCGCAGGACATTGATGCGCTTATTGAGAAGCTGAAAGAGGAAAATGAGGATGAATCGGTTTGGCGGATGAGCAACATCCAGCGTATCCTCGAATCGTCTATGGGCGGGTGCAAGCCTCAGCTTCGCCTTGAAATGAGAAAGCTGTTCTTCGCCCGCTGCCAGCAGCTGGTGGATGAGATTGATGAGGCAATGAACAAGGCTGTGTTCATGAATCCAGCCAGCAAGCCGAGCCGTATTAGCCTTGCGATGGCGATGCTCAGGGGTTCGATTCTTGACAGCGACCCTGTTACGGCAGTCACTATCCGCAACAACTTCGATTCTATCGTTGAGGATGTTACGGCGATTGCCGGAGACGCCATCAAACCTTTAGTCATGCAACTAGCACCGAATGAGGGCGAAGCAAAAACAGCAGAAGCTGCTTACCTCTACCATAACACAGAGGTGCTGCTGCGGGAATATTCCCGAATCGTCAATCCGTCCGTTGCTGACGAGAACCGGTCTTTGCGGATTCTCGCACAGGGCGGCAACACACTGGAAAGCGATGCGCGATGCCATCAGGCACAGGTGCTTGTCCAGTACGCCCAACTCATCCGGGGTGCTATCGAGTTGGTGAAGGATTTCCCCGGAGATTCTAAATTGTACGATGTCCTTATGCTTGTCGTGAACGAGAAGTATGGTGCAAACGGCACAGATGAAGCCAAACTGGCTGAGCAGGTCGGTATCAACAGCAGTTACTTCTCGGAGAAGAAGCATCGAGCGTTTACCGCCTTATCGGCGCTATTATGGGGCTGCGATATTGAATCTTTACTGTCTCTGTTACAGTAAGGCTTCTTTCCTGCACTTTTTTGCGCCGATTCATGCTTGTATTAAATGCACTTTATCCATGATTCCGGCTGGATTTATCCCGCTTGAGAATAGTCCGTAGAACCTCATGTGTGGGAATGACGCGTGGGGCTCCTGAATCACACTTTAATTCATGGTTGTATTTTGTACACAATACGACCACTGCTCTTAAAAAGGAGGAGCAATTCTATGGCAAGCGAAATTGGTAAAATCGTACACTGCAAAATCTGTGGAGCACCTATCGAAGCACGCGGGAATCGCCTTTATTGCCCTGTATGCTATAACCAGAACCGCCGAAATGCAGCCCAGCGCAGTAACGCACGGACCAAAATGGAGCGGGAACAGACGAAACGTGAGGAAGCAAAAATGAAAGAGAACAATCGTATCGCTACCAGCGCAGCAGAACTCAACATGCGTGCCAAGCTTTCTAATCTCGGGGGCATCTCTTATGGTGACCTCTCTATCTGGGAGCAGACGCACGGCATGGAATTCTCTGCCTGGGTGCATGAGTGGGAGAAACTGAACAGCGGTACACAGGCTGATGGGTTGAAGTTCCCGGACCATCTTCCGGAAGGATTCCCGACCCGCCGCAAGCCGCCGGAGCATTCCTGGACGAAATCCACTCCCTGTAAGTGATGGTCATGTCCAAAAAACCGAAATATGAGCGGTCGGACGACTACCGCTATCAATACATTCGAGCCCATCCCGGATTCATGGGCAAGTATTACCTCTGTCCTTATTGCGGGCGCATCATGCTGAAAAAGACGATGCAGGTGGACCATATCGTTTCTATCAGCCTTGCGAACAAGCACCGGGCTTATCGCGTCTTGGTTCCGGACGGCAACATCAATAATCTTCATAACCTCACGGCATCGTGTTCCAAGTGCAATAACCGGAAATCGGATTCCGGCGGATTCTGGATTTTCCTTGCTAGATTCGGCGTTGCCTTTTATGCCGTTATCTGGCTCTTGCTCTTGGGCTTCGCTGCATGGTTTACCATTGGTGCTGCCACGGGACTCATTCAGCGTGGATTCCTTTTGCCGTATTTTTCTGCTGCGGGGAATGTCCTGATGCAGGGTACGGCAAATGCAATCGCTTCGATATTCAGATTCCATTAGTTTTCATATAAAGGAGATATTCAAGATGGACAATACACAGAATCTCGGTCAGCCCGTTGGCAAGGTCACTACGACCTACAATGGCGAAAAAATTCAGGTCAATGTCTATGCAGACCGTTCTGTCATCCTTCCGGATGGCACGGTGCGCAAGGTCAAGCAGGAAGTGGTCGATGCCCTCATTGCTAAGAATCAGGCCATGAACCCTGCATCCACCATCGTTCGGATGGCTCCCGCAAAGCCCCGCATGACCCAGCCCGAGCCGAGTCAGGAACAGGTCCAGCAGCCCGCCGCGCAGGTTCAAGAACCCGCTCAGCCTTCCTACCAGCCGCAGATGCAGATGCCCGCACAGCCTCAGCAGCCTGTCATGCCTCAGAACGCAGCCGTTCCTGAAATGCACTACCAGAACGAGCCGGTCCAGCAGGGTTATGATACGCAGATGAATGCTCCTGCCGATATGCCTGCACAGGATATTCCTGCACCTGTGGCACAGGACCCCGCCGCCGAGCAGAACGCTGCGGACAAGAAGCAGATGTTCCATAAGGGGAAAGGTAAGGACAAGAAGAATGCCCATGCCGACAAGAAGCGTGGTAAGGCTAAATCCGCTCCTGCTGAGGTGCAGGGTGAGGGCTTTGACGGGAATATGCCTGTTGAGAAGGTCAGGAAGAAGTCCAAGGCTGGCGTCATTGTTGCCGTGGTCCTTGCAGCCGTTATTGGCGGCGGTGCGCTGGGATATGCCTATGTTCCTGCTGTCTATGACGGTGTGAATAATGTCCTGACTGCTGTGACCGGCAAACAGGTTGGCGTTCCGGCACCTATCCCGTCCAACACGGGTGATGGCAATGCCCCGACAGTCAGCCAGCCTCAGCTGCAGCAAAGCAGCGGCACCAGTGAGAATGCCCTCAATGGCATCGACCTGAGCGGTGATGTCACCATCGAGTTCTACGCTACGGTGCGTACCGCTGATGGCCGCGAATACAAGGTCCCGCTGTCCAGTGCTAACCTGACAGACGGAAACCTGAAAAGCCTGCTGGACGGCAGCGGATTCACCCTGACCTCCGGTCAGTAACCGCACTCTGAGATTCAGATTTCTAGGAAAGGGGTCAAACGGGCGGGCAGCTTCACTACAAATCAAGATGCTCTAAAGCCTGTCTGATACTATATCGGACAGGCTCTCGTTTTATAAATAAATATGAATGATATGCTCAATGCGCAAAAGGCAAAGCTTATAATCGCCGCATGCTTGTCCTTTTTCGTCGGAACCTTTCTGGCTCTGTACACGAAAAACCTTCCGACATTCGGTGCCGGAGTCTTAGTTGCGGCATACTTCCTTGTGGAATTTTTAACAATGCTCAAAAACAGCAAAGCCGACAAGTATATCAAGGTCACCGCTTTGGCGGTCAATGCGGATGAATCAAGAGCGGGATTTGAACCGATGGAAACATGGCGGTTCATCCCTGTGAATGAAGATGGCGAGTATCTGGATAAGAACGGCAAATATGATATCTTCCTGCAAGTAAAGCCCCGTGACCGCGAATATCATATCGGAGCGCTTTACGATATGCTGTTTTGCGCCGGAGACGGCGAACGCCTGACGCAGGATAACCTTGTCGCCATCGAACAGAATTCCGTCAAGGCGAAAGTTCAGAAAGAGGGGCTGTTACACCGTGCAAAGAACTGTCCGATACAAGAATCTGAAAGTGAGAAGCAGGAATCGGCGTCATCGGAGACTGAGAGCAAAACGGATGTGGAGGATGATGAGCCTTGAACTTTGCAACAACACTCCTTCTATGCCTGGTATGCTCTGTCTTTGCATTCAAGGTGACGAAGGACAGGCGTTCGCTTACCGATATGGTTTCTATGGGAAGGAAGTACCGCCGTCATAGCAAAGAAGTAGAAGCCTCCGCGCTTGAACTCGTTGTGACGGAATCCGGCAACACTGCCTTAAAACTCGATGCCAAGGGGAGCAAAGATTATGTGGCGGTGCATCTTTCCCGTAAAGAAGCGCGAAAATTCAAAGCAGCATTTACGGCAAGCAAAGGCGAGCCGTTAAGTCTGTCCCTGCATCAATATAAAATCGGCGGCAAGAAATACTATGCCCTGTTTGAAAACCATCACGATAAGTATGCGCCGGTTGACTTGGAAGGTGTGCAGGAAGAAAAGGTAAAAACCATCTGCTGCACGGCTCGAAGCGTGGCGGCGGCGCTGTATTTCTTTTCTCTGCTGCTGTACTCTGTCAGTTTTACCGTGTCGGTCGTTTTGATTCTTGCTGCTACGGGTCTTATCTATATCAATATCCCGTTTCTGCCTGATTCTGCTTGGGACGATGCCTGCGAGTTCATCAAGCGCCCGAAAGAACCGTCTAGGAACGGTAATGAGGAGACGGATGTGGTCCCGTCAGCGGCATCCATCATCCTGCAAAACATCATGGACAAGTACGGCACAGCTGAACCGGAGCCGGAACCTGTAACGGTTAAGCCGGAAACGCCCAAGAAACCGGAACAGAAAGCCGAAAGCAAGCCGCCAGAACCCACGGATGTCGAGTCCATCCCGGACACGCCCCACCAGACAAAGCCTGAGGCGTCAAATCCTGCGTTTAAGCCGAAAGAGGTGTCGTTACCCTCTGAGCCAGCAAAAGCCTCAAGCGAGCCAGATTTGCCCGTTCTGGACGATGTTTCTCTGGACACGGATGAGGCAGCAGACGATACCCTCGCTCTGGATGCTGAAATCATAGACGAAGATGCGGGGGAAGTAAGCCTTACTGCTGACCCTGAACATGATGCCGATGCAGCGCTTGTCTCTTTTGAACAGGAAGCGGCTTTAGCTTCTGATGATGAAGACGATGCTGCGGCATTGGAGCGGGAACTCGCGGCACTGGAAGCAACATTGCCGACACCCACTACCTTCGACCCGTCCGGCATCGAGGAGGACGAAGACGATTCCGAGTCCTTTGACATGGATAGCTGGCTGGCGGAAGATGTTCCCGAGATTGAGCCTGACACCGAGGCTGAAATCGAGTTGGAGACTGCGGAACCTGAACTCACTGTTGAACCGGAACTCGAACCTGCAGAAACCGACTCTGAACCGCCCGCCAAAAAAGAAATCACGCCGAAACCGGCAGGGATGGAGTCTGACCAGAACGGAAAGAAAGATAAGGCTCCTGCTAATTCGGAGAAGTCTTCTGATTCCGGCACAGAGAATCCCGTTAAGGTGAACGCCTTTACGAAACAGGAGAATCCTGTGCCCGTGGAAGAAAAGCCTGCGCCTAAACAAAAACCTGCAAAAGCCTCAAAGGCGAAAACGCCGAAAACCCCGGAATCTGGTACTTCCAAACCGGCTACGGCACCTGCTCCTGCTCCTGCGAAGAAACCGGAAGCGGATAACCGCAATGATGCTTCTTTGTTCGGTAGAGGGTTTCAGAACAGAACCACGAAAGGTTCAGGCGGCGGTAAGAAGAAAGCAAATCAATCCAAGAAACCAGAACCGTATTCGGAGGGCGAGCAGATGCGCTTCGATGGCATTTGATACGTTTTTACGGCAAATTCCTGAATTGAAACCGGCACTTGCACATTCTTGCGAACGGATAATAATGGAAATTGGTTGAGCAGCGTTTCTTGACCGTTTTAACTCTCAACCATAATCGGAAAACGGCTAACCTAGAACCGAGGAACATCATGGGTACTTTGAAAAGTTTTGCGGCACTTCTTCTGAGTGTCGCAGCCTTGCTGACTTCGGTGCTGGCTCTGAATGCGGCCCAGAAAAAAGCAGAGATGCAAAAGGCAGCTGCGCAGACGGTGACGAAAGCCGTTGTTGCCGCGCAGGAGGAAACGGCTCTTGCATCCGCTCTTGATTCTGATACCTGTGAAGCAAAGCTTCTGGGTATACAGGTCCTGAACACGGAAGTCGGGACACTGGACGCAACTGTCAGCACTGCGGGTCCGTTGGGGGCAATCGAGGCAAAGCTTAAACCTGAAAAGGAAGAGAGCGAAGAGAAGAAGCCGGACGGCACTGCTCAGGAATCCGCGCAGGAAAATCCCGCCAACAGGTCTGCGGACGACTACAACTATCCGGATTTTTGCGGACGGCTGTATATCCCTGCTGCGGGTATTGATGTCGCGCTGTACAACAACACATCTCAGGATACCTGCAACCGGACCGACAGTGCTGCGATTTTCCCGCATCGTCCTGAGGATGGCGGCAGCAATATCGTGGCTGACAACGAACTTGAATCGCTGACTTCCGTGGCGGTTGGGTCTACGGCATATGTCATCACGCCGGGCGGACAGCAAATCAACTATGTCTGCGTGGATGCGTTCAATGGTCACAACGATGTGACGGGCTATGATGCGCTCCAGAAAGATGACGGCACTGTCGTTTGGGGCAGCGCAGAACTCATCGTCTATACTTGCTTGGGTGATGCGTACAATGTTCGTGTTGCCTGCTTTAACCGCGCTTGATGGTCAGGAGGATTGAAAACACATGAGTAAAAAGACTAAGAATCGTCTCGCTGTTCCTACGCAGGAGCAGAAAGAGTTTGAGACGAATATCGAAGCCCCGAAAGAGGAGTTCGCCACTTCTCTGACTCCGGTTGCTGATATCAAGAAAAAGGAAGATACCGCCGAGGAGAAGAAAGAAGAGACTCCTAAATCTGAGCCCGCCGCTCCTGAAGAGAAGGAGGATTCTGCCCCTGAAAAGGCTGAGGAGACTCCCGATAAGGAGAAATCCGAGACTAAGACCGAAGATGTTCCTGCCAAGGACAAGTTCAAAAAGGACAAAAAGGCAGAGGTCAAGGAAGATAAGAAGCCCGAGACGAACAAGAAGGATGCCAAACCTTCTAAGAAGGGCGGCAGCAATGTCATTCTCGGTGTTAGCTGCGCCGTGATGGTCGCGGCAGTCGGTGTGATGGGTATGACGATGGTTCAGAACAAGAATGCTGACAAGTCCTCGATTCCCGCTGTTGGCGGTTCGTTCTCTGTGACCGGAAATGTCGCAGAGGATACTTCGTTCACCGAGCAGGCTGCGGTCGCCCCGTCTACGGCTCTCACCTCTGATGGTCGCCGGTGGGCGATGGGGGCATCCAATGTCCTGATTCAGGCTGAGGATGGGACCGGTGCTGTTGTTCCTGTGGATGCCGCTGAGACCTTCCAGTACGATGGCAAGAGCCTGTCCTTTGAGAAGGACGGTGTCACTTACATTGTGCGTATGGTTGCCGATTCCTATACCGGTGCTGCCCAGTACGCAGAGGAGCAGACCGATGAGAGTTTCACGGTCTCGGGTATGCGCTTCGCCGGAAACGGTCAGGTGCTGGTCGTGGTCGGTACTCGTTCTGCCGGTGACGATGAAGGCAATGCAGCTGTACGCACTGCTGTTGCTGATATGCTCGAAAAGGCTGTGCCCGCACAGGGGTCCGGTAACATCACGCTCAATGGTGTTGCCGTAACTGCTGATGGCTGCGAGGCTTCCTTCTCGAACGGTCTGGCACTTGTTAAGAACGGCGATGGTGAGGTCAAGTTTACCCCGTCCTCTTATGATTCCGAGACCATCGCATTCGATGATGCCGGGACGACTGCGAGCGGCGCTGCTGTCACGCACAGCGACTATGCGAATGTGAATGATACCGAGGCATATCTCATCGAGTCCGATGAAGGCAACGTCATGGCGTTCACGAACAACGCTGACCTGCTGACCTCAGTTCTGGGACTTCAATAAACAGCATTTAGGAGATTGTATCGCGTCAATAACCCACGACTGAAGTCGCAGGCTTGCTTCGGTAAGTCTGCACTTTAGAAGTGTCCGCAAGGATATGTTGACTACCCTTTGCACATTAAGTTGTGCCCCGTTATAAGCGAATAGACAGTTACCGTACGGTGTAAATCCTAGCCGTGCGCTCTAAGACAACAACACATCACGTAAAGCTGAGGTAAAGCCGACAGGTGTGGCTGTATCAAGCCGTTTATAACCTTGGGGAAGGATTTTTACCCTCTTCGGAGGAGAGAGCAACTTTTTCTTAGCTGCCAATTTATCGAAAGGAGCATGGTATCATGCAATATGTGTATGTACTTAACAAGCACGACGAGCCTTTGATGCCGTGCTCACCAAGAAAGGCTCGTCTGCTGTTAAAACAGAAAAAGGCACACGTCGTAAAACGCACACCGTTTACTATTAAGCTCCTGTACGGCAGTGCAGGATACAAACAGCCCATCACCTTAGGTGTAGATGCAGGCAGCAAGCATGTCGGCTTGTCTGCATCTACAGAAAAGCGCGAACTCTACTGTGAAGAGTTTACTCCTCGCAATGATGTGGTAGATTTGCTTTCCACCCGCAAACAGAACCGTCGTTCAAGACGCAACCGCAAGACCCGTTACCGTGCGCCGAGATTTGATAACCGCGTTCACAGCAAGCGTAAAGGATGGCTCGCTCCTTCAGTAGAAGTAAAGATTCAGGAGCATATTACCGTTATCAAACGTATCCGCCGAATTTTGCCTATCACTCTTGTAAGAGTGGAAACCGCAGAATTTGACACACAACGCCTGAAAGCAATGCTTGAAGGAAAGCCTCTGCCTGTAGGGACGGACTATCAGCTTGGCGAGATGTACGACGGATACAATGTCCGTCAGTATGTCTTAAAGCGTGACCACTACACTTGCCAGTGTTGTGGAGCACATACCACTACGAAGAAAACAGTCAAGCTGCATGTACATCATCTCGAAAGCCGTAAAGTAGGCGGTAATGCGCCAAGTAATCTTATTACTTTGTGTACTACTTGCCATGATGCGCTTCACAAGGGAAAAGTATCCCTTGATGGTAAGGAGCGCGGCAAGCCGCTGCGAGATGCCGCCTTTATGGGCATTATGCGCAAAACCTTAATGGCTCGATTGCGCGATGAACTGTCTATTCCTGTCCAAGGAACCTATGGTTATATCACCAAAATGCGGCGAGAGCAAAACGACATAAAGAAAAGCCATGTAAACGATGCCCGTTGTATCAGCAAGCATCCACTTGCTGAACCTTGCAGTGTTTGCTATCGCACAAAGGCGATAAGACACCATAATCGACAAACCCATAAAGCGAACTTCTCAAAAGGAGGTACACGGCAAAGAAGTCAAATGCCTTATGTTGTTGAGGGTTATCGTCTTTGGGATAAGGTTCTCTATAAAGGACAGGAATGCTTTGTTTCCGGACGTCGAGCATCAGGGAGCTTTACCCTCAAAAAGCTAGACGGCACACGTATTTCTAAAGGTGTAACATTTAAGAAATTACGGCTATTAGAGCCTGCAACAAATTATCTAATAGAAAGGATGTGAACGGGCAATTCCTCCCACGACTGAAGTTGCGGGTCTCCTTGCCCTAATTTATGAACAAGAAAAATATCGCAATGATTCTGAGTATCGTAATGACTGCAAGCGTGATGCTGGCAGGCTGCGGCAAGAAGGCAGCTGTACCCGCTGCCGATTCTACTGTTTCTTCCAGCGCAACGGGGGAGACTGCGACCGGTGAATCCGCTACGCCCGAGACCTCTACCGAGACCGTCACCGTGGATTACGGTGTTGGTCTGAAAAAGAACGGTTATTTCAAGGGTGTCAAGGCAAAGAAGCTGGTTACTCTGCCTGCTGATTACGCCAACATCCAGATTCCCCGCGACGAACTCGATTTGAAGGATATGGATGCCTCTGTGACTTCTACTATCAGCCAGATTACGAGCAGCTACGGTGACCGCGTGAAAGTCGAACGCTCCGCTCAGGCTGGCGATGAGGTCGTTGTCGATTATGAGGGCACTTATAACGGCGAGCGGTTTACCGGAAGCACGGCAGGGGATTCCAAAATCGTTATCGGAGCAGGGTATTTTGTTTCCGGATTTGAGGACCAGCTGATTGGACATTTCGCCGGTGAGGTCTTTGACATCACGGTGACTTTCCCGGACGAGTACCCTGCCACCACTGACCTCGAAGGCAATGAGATTGCGCTGGCCGGTCAGGATGTTGTTTTCCGCATCACCTTGAAAGAAGTCGATGAAATCAAGCTGACCGACCAGAATGTGAAGGACAATATTGCTACACAGGATGGCTTTGTTCTGAGTGATGGTTCTGCGGTAGATACCGTCGAGAAGTTGAAGCAGTATTACACCGAGACCTACGAGCGCGATTCTCTGAAGACTGCAGTTTACAACTACATCATCGACAACACTACGGTTGGTGAGATTCCCCAGAGTATCCTTGATGACCAGCGTGAGTCCTATCGTCAGGAAATCAAGGCGATTGCAGCCAGCTACAATATCTCCGAGGAGGAGTACCTGCAGCAGGTAGGTGCCGAGTCTGAGGATGCTCTGCTCGATACCTACAACGACCAAATCAAGAACAGCGTCACGAGCCTGCTTATCTTCCAGGCTATCGCCGAGGAGCAGCACATCAAGGTCACGGACGCAGATGTGAACGCCTATTTCGGCAACGATGAACTCTCTGTCAAACAGGCAAAGAGTTATTACGGCGAAGAATTCCTCAACCAGAGTGTTCTGTTCGATAAGGTCTATACATGGCTGGTAGACCATGCGTCTATCGTATAAATTTCTTGTTCTTTTTGCTTGACGAGGTGTGCGAACCGAATAGAATAGGTATTGTACGATAGATACCATTCTACTTCAGGCGTTTTGCGCTCGTACGATTCACAATTTGTCGAAAGGCAGACTTCCTATTTCACATAGGGGTCTGCTTTTTTATTTTAAATTTCGTCTTTTGAAAGGAGACAATTATCATGACTAACGTCAACAATTTCGCTATTATCGGTCATCTGACTGCAGATGCAGAGGAGTTCAACATCGGCAACAACACATATGTCAGCTTCCGCGTTGCTGTCAACCGTGGTCAGAACAAGGATGCGTCTTTCATCCCTGTCCGCGCCCCGAAGAAGTTCATCAGCGACACCCTGCGTGCCAAGCTTACCAAGGGTGCCAGCGTTCTGGTTTCCGGTCGTTTCGAGTCCGGCCACTACGAGAAGGATGGTCAGAAGAAGTTCTATGACTATCTGAGCGCAGCCACTATCCAGCACGATGTCAACGGCGGCTTTTCCGAAGGTTTGCTGATGGGCAATCTGACTGCTGATGTGGTGACGCGCAACACCCAGAACGGCGGCACGATGGTTACCTTTACCGTCGCCAGCAACCGTTCTTATCAGAAGAACGGCAACTGGGAGAACGCCACTTCTTATGTATCCTGCGCCGCGAACGGCAAGACTGCCGAGTTCATCGCCGCTCACTTCCATAAGGGTGACCCCATCATGCTTGTCGGTGTGCTGACCAGCAACCAGTACCAGAACAAGGACGGTCAGAACCGCACCTCCTATACGGTATGGGTCGAGAAGGCATCTTTCGCAAGTCGCAAGAACGCCTCTCAGAATGATGATGTTCCTGCTGTGACTGCTGCTCCCGCTCAGGCTGCTCCTGCCGCCGCACCGGCTGCTCCTGCTCAGGCTGCTCCTGCTGCACCTGCTGTTGCACAGCCTTCCTACGGCAACTACACGGGTGACGACTTCGCCGATATCGACGAGGATGACCTGCCGTTCTAATTCCAAGACCCCGCGAGCTGCGCTATCAGGCTATACGGGCGTATTCTAAAATCATTATAACAACGCCGGGACTTTTCTTCTTGAAAGGTTCCGGCATAATTTTTAAGGAGTGTACAAAAAATGGCTAAAGTTTCTTCTTCCGCTATGTGGAGTGCTACCGGCATGGCAAATGTTCAGGCTTCCGCAATTCCCGCATACCTAAAGGACAAGGGTCTTTATGATGGCTCGGCTTTCATAAACGACCCAGATGCGTGTTCCATCTATCAGGAAGCCCCGTTTCAGAATACCAATCTTTGCTCGCAAGGCTTATTGTTTTTGGATTTCGCAAAAGCTTTGTGCCGCGCCGAGATGGTAAATGCCGGTATCACGGTAGGCGCATATTCCGTCAACAAAACAGGTAACTGCCTTGCTGAATGGGTCTATAACGACTGCTTTACGCTGGCATCCGCACCGTCCGCACCTACCGGCAATTCGCTTTGCCTCAGCTACGATAATACGACAGGGTATTTCGGTGCCTCTGTCGGTATGGGTTCCGTTGATGTGACAAGGGTCGGCTATGCGCCGTTCTTCTTTGCAATGTGGGGTCTGTTCCTCCAGAATATCGACGGTTTCGAGAATGCTTTCACACGGTATTGCAACACGCCTGAGCAAAACGATAAGCTTCGCCAGAAACTCGCGTGTAAGATGTCTGGTACGATTCATGATGCCATGCAGAAAGGTGACTTGAATCCTGCCTCGCCCTCGAACACATCGGTGCGCCGTCTGACTGAAACACAGGTGAGAAGTGCAAAGTTTGCTCCTTCCACCATTTATGGCACTTTCAAGGTTATGAACCTGAAAGCTACTGGTCAGTCTAAGATTCCTTCTTTCAAGTCCACCAGAAAGTTTGTTGGTGCTTTCGCGGATAAGAATCGTGTTCTGTCCGAAGAAGAGAAGGGTCTCGTCCCGCAGATTGGCGACGAATATATCCTGCCTAAGGAAGTTGTTGCCGTCTGCCATCTGATTGCCGAAACTCGTGGTTCTAAGCGCCCGATGACGAATGTCATGCTGCGCGGTGACCCGTCTGTCGGTAAGACTGCAGGTGCGCGTGCTATTGCCGCTGGTTTGGGTTTGCCGTACACCTTCATTACCTGCAATGCGGGCACTGAGATGTACAACTTCATCGGCGATATGATGCCGGTCGATTCTTCTGCCACTTCTGAGAGTATCAATGCCGAGTTGTTCAAGAACCTGCCGAGCGCCACCGATATCAGCATTGACCCTGTGAACGCATACATGGCTATCACGGGCGTTTCTAAGCCGGATGCTACCGAGACTGAGTGCATGACGGAACTGTTCCGTAAGCAGCTTAGCCTCTGCGCTGATGCCTGCAAAAATGGCTTCAAGTATGTGGAGAGCCCTCTGGTTCGCGCCATCCGTAACGGTTGGGTCTGCGAGTTGCAGGAACCGTCTCTGATTACTCGTCCTGCTGTTATGCCCGGTCTAAACGGTCTGCTTGATGAGACTGGCTGCGTGGTCCTGCCGACAGGTGAGATGCTGCATCGTCATCCTGACTGCATCATCATTTCTACGCTGAACATCGACCTGGAAGGTTGCCGGCCTTTGAACCAGTCGTTCATTGACCGCCACCACATCATCATGGATATGGTCACGCCCTCTGAGGCTGTTATCGAGAGCCGTATTCGCGGTATGACCGGATGCGATGATACCGTACCTTTGAAGCAGATGATTGCCTTCGTCAAGGAAATCGCTGAAATCTGTGCAAGGTTCGGTGCTACCGATGGCAACGTGAACTCTATGCGTTCGCTTGCCAACTGGGTGCAGGCTGGTTCTATCACTGGCAACTATGCAACTGCAGCCACATGGACGGTTATCAGCGGTGCCACATCTGATTTGGCTACCCGCGAGGAACTTGTTCGTAAACTGGCAAACTACCAGTTCTAAGTATCACAAAAAGCCTCGCTGTTAATCAGCGGGGCTCTTTTTTTGTGTAGGGAAAAGAACTATATTCTACTTCGCTAAATCAGCGTTTAGCGAAATATAGGGGAGCATATGACTCTGTATGGTTTATAGCGGTGCAGCGTTCATTATCGTAAAAATGCTGCGGCACGCCGTGCCTGTATGACTTAATGCGATATATCTAAAAAATGAAATCTCGTTAAGTCTTGCTAAATTGTACAATACAAGCCATTGCGTACGAAATGTATTGCTGCATCACCATGATGGCAGTTGATGAGGCTACGGACGATGCGGAACTGTTCATGCTCGACCCGTGGCCATCTAACGGACAGCACGAGTCTACTGTCTTGCGGTGTACATGTGCCCGGCAGCTTTATCCAGAGCGGAACTGTATCAGAGTACCCATACCAGCAGGTAAATACTATTCGCAGCAGCTTCCGAATATAGGCGATTCCCCTGCTGACTCTAGCATCTTTTGTTTTTCTCAAAAACGCGCGTTCGTGTTGCTATAGATTTATATGATGTGACTTAGTTACCGAATTAACAAAGTGTTTGTGAGCAAGACTGTATTGGTTGCCAGTTCCCTACCCTTCCGAAAAAATGTCGTAACCTTTTCGATACTCTTTTTTACCCATAAAAGAGACAGATGCTTTCCCAGAATCTCTGGAATCGTATCTGTCTCTTTTATTGTTTTTAGACGCTTGCTCTCACAGCCACGGAAATGCACCGCTGCGGGCTTCTTGTCTGCACTATGGTTGTTATACTCCCGTGCATCAGGAAGCTTGTCCCTGCCCTTCCCTGCCCCGTCTGTGGCCAAGCAGTGTCAATACCACGCAATCGGTTCTCTTCTTGCGAGTTCGGGAGCGTTTAAAAGGAGAGCCAGGATTGCAAACCGGTAGGTTACGATTTCTCCGCAATCCATAGCGATACGGATATCCTGCGCATACACAACTTCGTTAAGGGCCTTGATTTCATCGTCTGTCAGGTAGAAGGTAATCTGCTTGTTGTTGGCTACCTTCGTACCGCGTTTGCGGGCTTGGTCCGGCATATACGCAATGACTTCTTTGGCATTCGGGAGAACATAAACGGGAGCACTCCCCTCCCCTGCTGTTTTGAACTTCTCGAACTCATCGGTATCCCGGGATATGATATGCCCCTTCCCTGCCCTGCTCACTTTTTCGATTTCCTCACGCAGGACCCGGTTCGCAATGGTTCCAACGCGCAATCCCTCATAGATTGCCTGCAACTCGAAGCATTCAGAGATTTCCGGTCGAAAGCGAACGAGGATTCTTGTCTTGTCGTTTTCCATCGATGCCGCTCGCCTCATTCGATAGACTCAATCTTCTCTTTGAGTTTCGTTGCGATATCGATGACCTCATTCAAGGCTGCAATGTCAGCTTCACGGGATTCCTTAGAAACGCCGCGAAGAGCCTTGACGAAGTTTCTGCTGGTATATGCCTGCTGTAGTTTCTTCACCATGCGCGGAGTGGCTTTCTGGATGATGCTGGTATTGTTCTCAGCAACATCCCGTTCCTTCTTCACTAAATCCAGAGCGGCCTCTTTCTGACCGACATGCTCAATAGCTGCTACTTCTTCAACAGAGCTAGTCTCTTTTGCCTTGCCGTATTCCTCTGCTTTGGCTTTCAGGTCATTGATGTTATCATCAAAATACTGCAAAGCTTTTTCGTAGGCCGCTTCATAGTCCTTTGATGTCCCCTGCCGCTGTACATCAAACAGGTATTCACGGAAAATGTCGTGCAGGGTATCGCGCATCACTTCGATGTGGTTCTTCCCTGCACCCTCGGAGTCATCACCATAGCAGTTTATGTTACTTAATGCAACAAAGCGTTTGGCAATTTCTTCCTGCTTATCGTCCTCAAAGCGCAGATAGGTCTCACACTCGCTGCGGGTAAGAATTTTCGCGTTAAGAAGCTCCTTCAAAGCACCTTGCAGCTTATCCTCAATACGGGCATCACGCTCGATGGTACGAGGATTGACGGAACTCACGGTCTTGGTTGCTCCGAGCGCCTCATCCCTGCTCATATTGTAAGGAGCCTGCTGCAGGCAGTTGATGAACTCAGCAATTGCCTGACGGCGAACAGCCTCATCGCCGAAGCCGCCGCGAACTTGAAGGTTCGCGCTATAGAGGAGAACTTTCTTCTCATTTGCGGTAAGAGGCGTGGTAATCACATTGCAGTTGCGTACCACATTCCAAGAGGAATCTCCCTGCTCTTCCAGATATTTCAGAGCGCGGAAACGACGTTCACCGGAAAGAAGTACATAGACCTCTCTCCCCTCTTCCTCGGTCGGGAAGACTACAAGGTTGTGCATCAGACCATTGCGCTTGATATCTTCTGACAGGATTCGGATATCATCTTCCTCGTCCAGATTACGGAAAATTTCGTTATCGGGGTTCGTGCGGATATTCGAGAGAGCAATATCCTTGTTTGCATACTCGACCTTATGCTGTGCCGAGAACAGTGAGTTATAGAAAGCACCAGCGTCGTTGCTGTTTACCTGTTTCAGAGCATTGATGTCCGGAAGCTTCGGCGTTGCCTTAGTTCCCTTCTTCTTTGTCAGAGCCATCTTATTTCACCTCCAGCTTTGCAAGGCGCTCTTTGAGTTCTTTGTATGCCTGCTTATAAGCGATAGATACCGGCTGCTTAGCAGCAGAGAAGCATACCGGCTGGTGGTTGGTGACAGCCATGCCGACAGAAAGGCTGTGGGGAATCTCAGACTTGAACAGAGAGGAGCCCAAAACCTCCTGGCACTGCGCACGAATCAGACGAGTCGCAGCAGCCTTCTTCATGACAGAAGTAAGCAGCACCCCTACCCCCTTCAGACGGCTTCCCGGCGTATTGCACAGCTCGTTGCAGAGCGCAAAGGTTCTGAAAGCGGATTCCTGAGAGTTTGCTTCACACATGGTAGGAATCAAAACATAATCCGCCGCGTTGATAGCGTTCGTCAAAAGCAGGGAGTCGCGGGTCGGCTGGGTATCAATGAGGATATAATCGTACTCATCGCGGACCTGGCTCAGGAAATAGTACAGGAAATCAGCAATGCTGGCAATCTGCTTAGAACTGTCCTTCTTTGCAATGATAGTGGCGTCCTCGAACAGTTCAGGCATTCTCTGGTTGATACGAGGTGTCTGAGAACTGGCAGGAATCATCTGGACATTATCGCCGTATTCTGTCTCCGTGATATAATCCTTAGTATTGGTATAACGGAAACCAGTGAACATGTCGTATAGAGCTTTGCCGTCATACATGCCGCCAGCAATCTCGCCCTGACCGTCACTCAGCGCACTGGTCAGGTTGCCCTGCGGGTCTGTGTCGATGCAGAGGACTCTCTTGCCGTCCTCCCCCATCAGATATGCCAGGTTGGAGGCTGTGACGGTTTTTCCCGTACCGCCTTTCTCGATGGCGATTGTGATAATCTTTGCAGCCATTTCATTTACCTCGTTTTGCGTAAGACTTGCGTACATGTTGCTGTGATTCACACTTCTACCGTTTTCGTTCTGAGCGCAGAAGTGTCAAAGACTCCGGTCTGTGTTGCTGTAAATCCGCAGAAAGCTGTTTTCAGCTGTCTCTCCCCTCTTGCGACTTGCGTACATGTTGCTGTTCGCTTAAATTTCAGCGAAAAGTCCTCAAGGAGAAAAGTCTTGGATAAAATGCGACAACACTCAATGTCTTAATTATAACATGCAAAGAAGTAAAGTCAACACGATTCCTGCCGATTTGAAATATTAAATTTGCGACAAGAAATCTCAAAGACTTGCGTTCGTGTTGCTGTGATTTATTTTCCGCAAAAGAAATAGCCCGCCAATCGGCGGGCTATCATCATACATCATCGAACATTGCGAGGTAGTTTGTCTTGAGTGCTGTGCCGGATTCGAGTGCTGCGAGGTTTTGCTCACCGAAAGCAATCGTTGCGGCGGAGTTCTCTACAAGGTCGTTGAAAATCACCTTACGGTAATAATGTGCGCTCTTGGTTCCCCCGTCCGCTTCCAGCATATGCTTGTACTTCGAGCAGATTCCGAAAGCCCAAGTCTTCAAACCGTTGTTGTCTTTGATAATTCGGTTCAGCGCAGCAAGGGCTTCTTCTGCCTGGTCCTGATTCTTTGTATTGGTCAGGATTCGTCCGAGAATCGTAAAGACATCATTGAAGATGTTGCGTTCCTTAGCGGACAGCTTCTCTTCGTAATCCTGATACTGTGCTTTTGCCTTTACTTCGTTTCGGGCAAGGCGATAACTCATACCGAGCACAGAATCAGACAACGGCAGATTGTACTGTTCGAGCGTCTCATCGCTTACTACGCGGCGTGCTTTACGAGGTTTTCTAGCAACCTCGCTCTCGAAGTTCTGATGCTCTTCGTGGAAGGCTCTGACCTTCTTCATCTCTTCAGCGTTTTTATACTTGATGAAGATATAAAGATACTCGTATTTGCGAACGCCGCGTTTTCTTACGGGTACATAGTCGAACCAGAGGTCCGTCATCTCATTGATTTCGTTCTTGACAGGAGCCAGAACATTCTTCTCGAAATCAGAGAACACCTTGTATTTCTCCGCGACTGTCTTTTCACGGCTGAACTTCGGTTCGCTGCTCGCGTCGTTCTTCGTCTTTTTGCGGTTCTGGCTTCTATTGATTTCATCCTTGGACGGCATCGAGAGCATTCCCTTAAACTCTTCAATGTCGAACATCTTGTACTTGTAACCAACGAGTTCACTGCGCTTATCCGGGAACTTGCGCAAGATTTCCTCGGTTACCGGCTCGAAAATCAAACCGTTATTATACGAGTAATCTCGATTGCCGTTATCGTAGGAAAGGATAATCTCGTAAATACGCATCGAATAGGTGCTCTGCATCATCAGAAGATATTCGATGCTATAGGAAGTATAGTTGCTGGTCAGCTGCGCAATGTCCCGCCAGATATCGGGATTGAAGCGCATCTTGATGGTCTTTTCCTTGAAGTTTACAATAGAACCCTTGCTGACCCAAGAAACCGACTTGATGGCGTCCGGACCATCCGGCACCCAGAATGTACGGTTCTCGAGGTTCTCAACCGTTTGCTGCAGATGCGGACGGTATCCGGTGCGCATCATATTAACGCCCGTCAGCTTCGAGAATTCCTGAAATGTGATGGTATAGTATTTCGATGCATCCAAATCGCTCTTCTGGTCGATTTTAGAAAGCAGCATAAAAAGAATCTTCTGCTCATTACGCGGCAAAGAATACTTCGTCTTCTGAATCAGTTCATTGCTCTTCGTGATGTAGGAGCCGAACGGTGGCTTAGTCGAATCCTGTCGCAGCAGCGCTCTGGTCTTTGCAGAAGCCTCTTCCTGACTCATGACCTCGCCGACAACGACTTCGGTATCCTCGTTCTGTATGATATTATCATCAGTTTTCTTCATGGTATCGCAAGAGACAGCGTTTTCAGCAGCCTCGGCCTTTCTACAAGAATATGGTCAGCTTCCTACTTGTGATGTGCTATTCTGTGAAATGGTTACACTTATGACATTATAAATCATTTTACACTATATGTCAGGAAAAGTCAACGGAGATAGTTTAGACAGAGATTTTTTTCTCTTATTTTTCTAGCTAAGAAATTATTAGATTATTCTCTTATAGCTTATATTTTATTTATTAAGTAGAAACGGAGGTTATTTTGCTTTTCGACAGAGATTGTTTTGCATTACGGAAGAGATTCTTTTGCGTTTCAACAGAGGTTGTTTGTCAGATAAAAGGAGGTTCTTTTTTCAAAATCTTAGAAAATAACCTCTGTTTACGCGAAAGAAACCTCCGTTTGGGCGTTTAGGTAGGCAAGTGCCGTGATAGGGGAGGGTCTTGACCAGCAAGGGAGGTCTCATCCTGAGAGAATAACTCGAAAGATACAGCAGAACAGGACTGTTATGTAGCTCTATTATACGAGATGAGCACTGAAATGACAAGAAAGCGGGAGAGAGAGCTGGAATTTCAGAAAAATCGCGTTAATTATCTCTGGCAAGGTAACGCCCGAACCGAATCGGATGCCGCCTAAAATGAAAATCGTAACCAGTAGCCTAGAAAAATTGTCGCGTAAAGAACCTCCGTTTTAAGGAAGCGTGCGTTCTTTCTCAGTTCTGGAATTTGTCGCGTTAAAAACCTCGGGTTAGATGCTGCCATCAGGTCTCTGTACTGGCGCTGGAATGCGATGTGTTCAGAGAGCAGGGGAGAGATGCTGAAATTTGTCGCGTTAATTATCTCTGGTTTGGGATATGCCTGTGTATCATTTGTTCTCAGAAAATTATCGCGTTAATAATCTCGTGGTCTACGTTGAGAACCGACAGCATCAGCCAGACAGAACCAGAAGGTATGGCGTGTAAACAATCTCCGTTTTGAGGACAGCGGGGGAGTGGTATCAACGACAGCTGATGATGGCCTGACCTACATGAACGAGTCAGCGATAGACCGGCTTGATGCACGCTTAAAAATAATTGCGATAGCAATACAAGAAATCTCTGTTTACAGTGATGTCATGTACATAACATGTTCAGTCTGTAGAAATTGTGCTTCAAATAACAATGTGTATAAGAAATTTTGCGTTATTTGTGATGTAGAAACCTCTTGATGCCTGATTTCTGAAACCGATTTGTATAATAACAACGAGATATAACTATCTGTATATGTTATTCACCTAAAAACTAGAACATGAAAAGAGGCAAAAAGAGTTTTTTATCGAGAAAAATTCATAATGCACACACTTAATAAAAAGAACGGTAATGCGTTTATTATAAAACGAGATTAGCGCAGCAACGCTGCTTATTGCGGAGAAGAATAACGCGATTTTTTCGAGTATTACAAGAAGTATTTGCAGAAATGTGCTGAGTATTCCAACAAAGCCATTGAAAATCTTTAGGCTTTCAAGCGAAGATGCAGAAAAACAGGTTAATATACTGTCCTGACTGTATATATCAATACAAACTATACAATATGGATTGATGCTTGATAATAATTGTCGCGTTAAGTATCTCTGTTTATCCATGTAATGCAGCAGCAGAATGGGCGTCCTTACTCGCAACAGAGGTTTGCGCATGCGAGAAAAAGCAGGAAGAAAGCCATCGATTTGCGAACGCCTGAAAATTATCGCGTTAATTATCTCTGCTATCTGGATGCCAAAGGGGAGTCCTGTAAAGAAGAGAAACTTCAAAAATCGCGAAAAGAAACTCCCTTTATGGAATCCATGAGGATAGCTGCCGGAAAACAGCAGGGAAGGGACTAGCCAAAAAGTCGCGTTAAATATCTCGGGTTAGTGCAGCCGTAGCAAACCATTCTGCAAATTTGTCGCGTTAAAAACCTCAGGTCTCGGTTGGGTGCGATGCCTTCTTGCAGCGGAGATGGGGACTGGAAGGTAAAATTATCGCGTTAATAATCTCAGGGTAGTGTGCTTGTAATCGTCCAGAACGGAAAACTGGATAGGGCAGGCATCAGAATTATCGCGTTAAGTATCTCCGTTTACCGGAAAAGTATCTTGAAAATAATCGCGTTAATTATCTCTGGTTGAGTGCATGGCTGATGTAAAGGTTTGCCATAGAGTTCTAGGCACCATAACAACAAAGACTATAGCAACAAAGTAAATAAAGATAATGCTTTATAGCAACAAGTACCGAAGTCTTGTCGAAAAGTGAAACCATTGTCGCGAGGTAAGCCAAAATATGTACAAACTAAGAACAAACGGCAATCATGGTTGTACTGAATACACATTCATGGTAAAATATAAGATGAAAAGAAAATGTAGTCGAAATGGTAATTCGAGATGCAGCTGACAGAAAAGTGGCTAAAAGAGACGCTGGAAAGGAACCCGCAGTTAAAAGTCAAGGTACAGGGCGGACAAAACAGCGAACTCGTACAGCCGGAAGAAGTAGAGAAACCAAAAACGAAATACGGAAACCATCGGGTGTATCTGTATGAGGATGAATATGTCTCGGGAGACAAGTACATCTCAGGGCACGGCAAGCTGGTAGCGGTATTTGATTCCACGAAAGAGTATTGCCGATGGCTAGATTTACGGCTGATGGAAAAAGCCGGGACAATCTCAAATTTGGAACGCCAGAAAGAACTCGTCATCCAAGACGCATTCGTGTATGAGAAAAAGCGCGTACAGCGAATCGTGTACAAGGCAGACTTCTGTTATCTGGATGCGCAGGGCAAAACGATAGTCGAAGATGTGAAAGGCTTCGATTCAAAGTCCGGCAAGTACATGCAGACTGAGGCGTTTCGGTTGAAGTGGAAGCTCCTGAAAGCAAAGTATCCAGAATACCATTTCGTGTTAGTGTAGAGTGAGAGTCATGGTCCAGAATTTAGAAAATCAGAATACACAGGATGTTCTTCCGTTCAAGGGAAAAATCACAACGGTCATGTACTATGAGCCGGAGACAGGATTTGCTATCTTTAAAATCCGTCAAGAAGGGGAGACTAAAAGCAACACTGCGAAAGGGTATGTGCCGAATCCGGTTGCGGGTGCGAAAATCTTCTATAACGGGACTTGGAAAGAAGACCAGAAATTCGGTGGGTATTACATCGCCATCAGTAATTCGAAAATCGACTATGCGGGCGGCGGTAAAGACGCTATCATAGAACTTCTGTCCAGCGACTTTGTACCGGGTGTGGGACCTACGGTTGCAAAGAAAATCGTTGACCATTTCGGAAAAGATGCACTGTGGGTGATTGAGCGGGAACCGGAACGACTGAAAGAAATCTCCGGTATCGGTGTCAAGAGTGCAGACAGGATTCACGAAGGGTATATGCACATCGCCAATGACCAGGAACTGATTGCGCTCCTGCTGCCGTATCTCTCAATACAAAAAATAAACTCCGTTATCAAGAAATTCGGCACCGGGAAGATGGCCCTTGAAGAAATCAAGCAAAATCCGTATGTCCTGTACCAGAAATTCTCAGGTATCGGATTTGCTACGGCAGATAAAGTCGCGCTGGGCGGTTGTCAGATTGCGCGTGACGATATCCGGCGTGTGACGGCAATTCTCCTCTATGCTCTTGAAACGCAAGCGCAGATGGCAGGCAATACCTTTATCTGGGTAGATGACATGTACCGTGTCGTCAAAGAAACGATGCGGAATGTCCTGCATGAAGTTGCGTTCCCTGACGAAGTGATACGGAAAGCAGCCACGATAGCAAGAGAAGACGGTCTGGTCGTTGTGCAGGGGTCTAAGCCTACGGACGGCAGAAAACCGATGTTCTGCATGTATCTGTACAAATACTGGTTTTATGAGTGCGACATTGCGTATCTCTGTACGATGATTCACACGAATTCAAACTCTACCTACGGTCTGGTGGACAGTCAGGATGTGGACGAAGCCATTGAAAGCATCGAGGCGGAGGATGGTTTCTCGCTGGATGACACGCAGAAAAACGCGGTTCGGACAGTGTTCGGCTCAGATATCAAGAATGTGACCGTGATTACCGGTGGCCCCGGCAGCGGTAAGACGACCATCATCAAGACAATTATCAAGACCTGGCAGATTGCAAGAGGGTTGAGATACAACGAGGATAGCATGTTGCTTTGTGCGCCTACGGGTCGTGCCTCTGCTCGAATGAGAGAAGCTACGGAGCATCCCGCATCCACGATTCAGTCGGCATATTATTCCATGCACGGGGACTGTGAAGCAAGCATCATTGTGGTGGATGAGTTCTCGATGTGCAATCTGGAAACGGCGCACATGGTATTTGAACTCGCTTCACACGGCTGCAAACTCGTTATTGTAGGTGACCCGGACCAGCTTCCTGCCATCGGTGCCGGTAATGTGCTGCGTGACCTTATCCAGAGCGGGGTCGTTAATGTATGTAAGCTGTCTTCCTGCCACCGCAATGTAGGGTCTATTGTAGAGAACGCTATTCATATCAATACCGGTGAAACGACAGAGACCTTCAAGCAGGATGAACAGTTTGCATTGATTCCCGCAAAGGGTAAAGAGATGCGGAACATTGCATTGAGCAACTATTTCGCGTATGTAGAGAAGTACGGCGAACAGGTCACGGAAAAGAACGCCGATACCGCAGAGGTATATGAGGAAGGTATCAAGCAGGTATGTCTTCTGACTCCGACCAAGAAAAAGGGATGCGGGTCACTTTCGGCAACTGATATGAACCTTCTGATTCGTGATGAACTCAATCCCGCCACCGATGCGAACAGCTGGTTCTTCTCCAATTTCAAGAAGAAGGCTAAACCTGAACAGGGATTCGAGTACCGGCTCGGCGACCGCGTGATGCTCTGCAAGAACCACAAGAACAGTTTCGTCAACGGTGATATGGGTTTCATTGTAGATTATCAGGAAAAGGCGCTTGACCCGAATACAAGCGGTACAATTCATCACGCTTATACAATTCGTTTTGATAACCCCTGCGATGTAGAAGGGCGCGTTTATACGATGCTGGTAAGCAGAAAGACTTTACAGTCGGAATTCTCGCTCGCATACGCTATGACGGTGCATAAATCGCAGGGCTCTGAGTTTAAGGCTGTCGTGATTGGTTTGGAAAAAAGCTGGTCACGGCTATTACAGAGAAACCTTTTATATACTGCTGTTACGAGAGCCAAGAAGGAATGCAGGATTATCGGTGAGATGAAGACAGTCGATGAGGCTATTCTCACGAACGACATCGAGTACCGCAATACTCTGCTGGAAAGCAGACTCACGCATTTCGACAGAGAACGGTATGAGACCATTCATAGACGGAATGTAGAGGACAATGACTCTGATTGGAGGGACGATGATGACTGAGACTATGCAGTTGACAGATATCGGAATTACGCCGCGTAAAGCATCTCAGTTTGCTGCGAAAGGTATCTGTACTGTACGGGACCTGCTCATGTTCTATCCTACCAAATACCTCGATTTCAGAAACCCTATCAGCCTCGCGGATGGAAAGCAGTATGCGGGACAGCATGTAGCGGTCAGGGGACAGGTAGTTAGTACCAGAGTCATCAACGGAAAGCACTTCATGCTCCGTCTCTCGGACGGCAACAATTTTTGCTCGGTGTTCTGGTTCAATCAGTCGTATCGTGCCAGACAGTTCAGTGTAGGGCAGATGCTGGCGGTAGGCGGTGTCTCAAGCTGGAGCGATGAGTATAAGAGTCTGACGATATCGGCACCGGATTTCGTGTCGTGCGATTTGCAGACAGCGTTTTGCATCAAGCCGATATACCGGAAAATCAAGGGCATGTCGGACGAATATCTTCTGGATGCGATTGCACTGGCATTACCCTATATCCGTAAATGTGTCTCGGACCCTCTTACTGAAGAGCAGAGAAACGCACTGAGAGTTCCGGAACTTGCCCGTTGTGTGCGGATGGCACATGCGCCGCAGGACGAAACCGATATCATGCTTTCAAGACGCCGCCGTGCTGTGGATGTATTGTATCCGTTCTGCTACGGTCTGGAAGTAAAGAAGGCAGAAGCTGCAAAAGTATCTCCGTTTAGAATCAAAGACGCAGCGGCTGTCGTCAAGAAAGCCCAGAACGAATTGCCGTTTGCACTGACGGAAGACCAGAATAAGGCAGTGCGTCATGTTCTGGAAGAGATGCAGCTGGGAAACCGTGTGGATGCTCTCGTTCAGGGTGATGTCGGTTGCGGCAAAACTGTCGTAGCGCAAATCGCAGCACTCGGTATGGCTATGAACGGATATCAGTGTGCGGTAATGTGTCCAACGCTGGTACTGGCCGGACAGCACTATGATGATTTCACGAATTTCCTCGCTAAGTTCGGGTACACTGTCGTATCCCTGCACGGTGGTATGAAAGTCCGGGAAGAGAAGGCAGCGCTCGCGAAAATCGCTTCGGGCGAGGCAAATGTTGTGGTAGGTACACATTCTATCTTTTCCGATAAGGTCAAGTTCAAGAAACTGGGTCTTACGATTGTGGACGAGGAACACCGATTCGGCGTAGAGCAGCGTGAGGGTCTCAAACAGAAGGCAAAGGAAGGCGTTCATAATATCAGTATGAGCGCAACACCTATCCCGCGAACACTGGCAACTACGCTGTACGGGGAAGGCACTGAAATCGTCAACATCCATACGATGCCTGCCGGGCGTAAACCCGTCAAGACTATCGTCTGGTCGAATGAGAATACCTGCATGGAATCCGTATATAAGCAAATCAAGCAGGGACATCAGTGCTATGTTATCTGCCCGCTGATTGAAGATTCCGATGCCGATACTTTGGCTGGCGTGGAGTCGGTCGAAACGACCGCACAGAATCTCAAAGCTTGGTTTGCAAAATATCCCGGCGTTCGCATCGAGGCTATCTCCGGGGACATGAAAGCTAAGGATGTGCAGGCCGGTATTGATAAGTTCGCAGCAGGCAGCGCTGATATCCTGATTTCTACAACGATTGTAGAGGTCGGCGTCAATGTTCCGAACTCGACCGTCATCGTCATCAAGAACGCTGAGCGGTTCGGATTGGCACAGCTGCATCAGCTTCGCGGTCGTGTCGGGCGCAGCAGCTTTCAGAGTTACTGCGTGCTCCTGTCTCAGGACAAGGAAAACGAACGCCTTCAAACGATGGCAGCGACAACGGACGGCTTTAAGATTGCAGAGAAAGACCTTGAATTGCGCGGCACCGGACAGATTCTTGGCGTGAAACAGAGCGGCAAAGATATGTACATGGAAACGATGCTGAAATATCCGAAGCTGTATAAGGAAATCCGGACTCAGGCTTCTAAGGATGTTTTGCTCGCTGCGAAAAAATCTTGACCGCGCTTGCGAATGGCAGATAATAAGGATAGGACTTACCATAAATTTGGCATTACCGGTTGGTGATGCCAAGTTTTTCAGGTAAAGTCATGGTTGTATTAAATACAAGTAACTTATCGGAGGGCAAGTATGCAATTCTTTAATACGAAGAAACCGGCAGCAGATACCGCTGCGGTGGATGTCGCAGAGGAACATAAGCAGAGTATCGGCGACCAGGTGATGGAAGCATTGGGTGTCGGGGATGGTGCCGAGGGACGGATGCACCCTGAGGAAGACACCGAAATCATGATGCCGAAGAAAAACCAGAGTCAGTTGGCGGCTGAGGAGATGATGAAGCAGCATGAGAGCATCTGCGTGATTTCCCCGGATGCTGTCATCAAGGGCGGTATCGAAGTGAAGGACGCCGTCATGGTGGCGGGGCGCGTGATGGGTGATATCGTGGCAGCAACCGTCACCTGTGTCGGTCAGCATTGCTACATTGAGGGCAATGTGAAATGCGCCGAGTTGCAGATGCACGGCGGCCAAATCAAGGGAAACATTGAGGCAGATACGAAGGCTGTCGTCAATGGTGCCATCGAAGGCAATATCACCTGTAAGGAAGATGTGTTCGGGGAACATGCAGCGGTCATCGGTGAGTATATCCGGTGCGGGGTCCTGACGGTCGAGCCGGGTGCCAGAATCGCTGCAAAAATCGAGATGACAAAGCCCGGCGACAAGGAAGAGCGTGAGGCAGAAAAGCCTCTGGTTCACTACGATGTCCCGGGCACGGATGCCGTTAAGCCGGGTGACAAGAATTACCCGAAAATCGAGAAATACATGGATAAGCCCAAGAACGACGATAACAAAGCAAAGCACTAAGCGGCTTTCCAACAAGAGGTAGATAAAACATTGAATAAGCTGAAAGCTATCTGGAAAATTGAAGAACTGCGAGGGAAAATCCTCGTAACGCTTCTTCTGCTCTTGGCGTTCCGGCTCGGCTGCTGCCTTCCGGTTCCGTTCGTGTCGAATACCGCTCTGGATGCGATGTTCTCGAACAACAGTATCTTCGGGTACATGAACATGCTCTCCGGCGGTGCGCTTTCGAGAAGTGCGTTCTTTGCGCTCGGCGTGAGCCCGTATATCAACGCATCCATCATTACGCAGCTGTTGTGTGTGGCGCTTCCCAGCTGGGAAGCCTTGCAGAAGGAAACGACCGGCAAGGATAAACTGGATGAATACACGAAGCGAATCGCCCTTACGATGGCAGTTGTGATGAGTGTCGGGTACTATTTCGTTCTCCGCAATTACGGTGCCTTGAAGTACACGGCTGGTAAGGGCGGTATCTTTGCAGCCATTGTCATCATCGCAACCTTCCTCGCCGGGTCTCAGATTTCCGTCTGGCTGGGCGGACGAATCGATGAATACGGTATCGGAAACGGTGTTTCACTTCTGATTTTTGCCGGTATCGTATCACGGTGGAGCGATATCAATTCTATCGTCACGAATGTCATCGGCAAGGTCAAGGCGGGAGAATGGCTCTATTCTCTCATTGGGATTCTGACAGCAGTCGCAATGCTCGCGGCAGTGTGGTTCGTGACCTACAGTGATGGTGCAGAGCGCAGAGTACCGGTCCAGTACGCAGCCAGAACGCAGCGGGTCCGTCCGTCAGCATCTTATATCCCCATCAAGTTGCTGATGAGCGGCGTTATGCCTATCATCTTCGCTGGCGTTATCATGAGCCTTCCCGCAACGCTGGATATGTTCATTGATGCCACGAAGCATCAGAGACTGCACGCGGTATTGTCGGTGTTCACGACCGAAAGCTGGCTGTATTGCCTTCTGTATGTATTGCTGATTGCAGCGTTCAACTTCTTCTATATCGAGATTCAGTTTGATGCCGTATCGATGGCGGGAAGCCTTCGCAAGCAGGGCGGCACGATTCCCGGTATTCGCCCGGGAACGCCTACTACGGATATGCTCAATAAGACGCTTCATCGTATGGCACTTACCGGTTCCTTCTATCTGGCAGCGATTGCCTTGACGCCTATGGTGTTCAGTGCCATGAGCGGGGTACGGATTTCTTTCGGCGGAACCAGTCTTATGATTCTGACGGGTGTGGCTCTCGAAGTTGTGAGAAGCATCGAGGGATACATGACGGTCCGGCACCATAAGGGTTTCTTGGAATAAGGAGAACGGTATGAGCATTATCGAGTTTATTATCGGCCTTTTGATTCTGGTAGCAAGTCTCTTGGCAAGTACATTCTGCTACTTCGTGAAGAACGAAAAGAGCGGCGTGAATGCGGCGCTTGGCGGTGCGAGTGATTTCATGGCTACGCGCCGGAATAACGATAACGGCAAACTGAATAAGGTCGTGGCAGTATCGGCATCGGTCATTGCGGTGCTGATTCTCGCCTTGACCGTATACGGTGCTCATTTCTAAGGGGGGGACAGTGATGGAAAAAGCTAAAGAGAAAATCAAGGCTCGGGACATTCCTGCGAAAGTCCTGAATCTGATTCATCCGTCGAGCGTGACCTGGTTGAGTGGTGCCGAAACTACGAAACGGACCGGCGTGATTCTGGCTGTGGTTGCGGCAACCTCTCTGTTCATGGTAGCGGCTGATACATTGTTCGGTGCGCTGTTGAAATTGATTGTATGAGGTGTGGTATGAAAGTAAAAGTGATGATGGCGACGACTCTTGCCGCGCTGGTCATGTTGTCAGGATGCGGCTCGGCTCCGGCAGCATCGTCTGAGGTAGAGACATATTCGAGCGCAATGCAGCTGGTGACCTTGACTGATGATGAGATGCTGGCATCTATTCAGGAAGCGGCAAAGGAGTTGCAGAAAAACATCAACAAAACCGATGAGACGGCGAAAGTCGATGTAGAAGTTGATAAGGACGGCAAATGCATCGTGTATGCGTCCGGACGCGATGAGAACGGCAACGCTACTACGCGGCAGGAACTGTGCAAAGCCGATACCATCAAGGATATGTTCGAAATTTTCTATGACAATGATTGGGTTGACAGCAACGGCAATGTCAACATCAATACCGTTGGCTGATGCCGTTGTAAGGAGACTAATACCATGAAACGAATCATTGTATGTCTGCTGACGGGGTTGCTGGCCGTCGGTATGATGGCGGGATGCAGTAAAAAGCTGACCCCGGAAGAACAGGCGGCTTCGGAAGCAGCAGTATTGGCACAGCAGTTGCAGGAAGAGGAGACCCAGACTGGTCTTAAACGCCTTATCAGCAATAACCTCACGGAATACGAACAGCCGTTCTATGATTTCGTGGACAGCTTGCAGAAGGGTGATGCCGCCGCGGCTGCAAAAGCACTCGGCGTTCCGAATACTTTCGGAGATAAGCTGCAAAGCTGGGTCATCGTGAATAACTACGAGACTTTCCAGAAAGCAGAGATGAAATCCATCTGCCTGAACTCCGCCAAGGACGGTGCTTCTGCCGTTCTGAACATCTACATGAAATCGCCCAAGGATGTCACCACCGATACGCAGCCTGATTATACGATGAATGTCGATTATGTGAATGGGGCTTGGGCACTGACACCTCCGACCGGTGTCATCAAGGACTATGAGTTCTCGGCACCTACGAACAAGGTCACCTTTGAGGGCACTGACCTTTCCTCCTATGCAGCAAAGAGCGCTGCTACGGGTGAGTGGATGGTAACACTGCCCCGGGCTCTTGACCTCGAAAGCAATTCCACCTATGTCATCACCAATGATATGGGCGACTATAACGGGCATGTCTATGATGTGACCTCTGATGGCACGGTAAAGCATATCCTGCTCGCAGACCTCGATGTTGATACGAAAGCGACATACCAGGCAAAGCTGGAAGCCGTTCTGAAAGAATCTTACCGGCTTCTGTCTATCGGGGCAGGGGAGACGGACTTCTCGAATGTCCTGCTCGATTCCAACGAAATCGCGAAATGTGTTCCGACTCCGCTGGAAAACGAGGATGATGTGACGACCGCAGAGGAAAATGCCCGCAAAAAGGCTATCGGTGCTTCTGTAACGAATGTCTCCGTGACCCCCGACGATACGCTGGAAGGGTATCCTGACGCATATACCTACCGCCTTGACGGTAACGACGGTATCGTGATGGATGTGAAAATCAAGGTCAGCACCACGAACGGCGATGCCCGTGTGAAGGCTACTATCAATATGCGTCTTATCAATGGTGCTTGGAAAGTCGTGTCGATTGATTCCAGCAAAGACATCTTTACAGAACTCTCGGTGCTGGACCCCGAATGGTGATTTCATGGCAAGATACAAGATTCGACAGGATAGAAGGAATCGAAAGCCTTTGCCGGAATGCAGACTGACTCCGCAGGAATGGAATCAGTATTGGAAACAGCTGAATTCGGCGGTCGAGTCACAGGATGAAGAATGGATTTACAAGGCCAAAGCAATGGTCAAGGAACAAATCCGTTCTATCTACACAAATCGCTGCGACCGGGATGGGAAATGCGTGCTGTGCGCAGAGAAAGCCGGGTATTTTGGACTTTGCAAGAAGTGCTGGAAGTCTTTGATGAACAACGCGATACTCCGGGCGCAAGGGCATACAAGGGCTGAACAGCAGGAACGCAGTGAGAAACCCTGTATTGTCTGCGGTGCAAGTCCAATCCTATGCCGTGGCGTGTGCAGTAAGTGCTACAGTTCGATGCGGGCACACAAGTTCACATCGCCTGAGCAGCTGTTGGAATACAAGGAAATCAAAGCGAAGCGCAAAGAACAGTAAAGGAGGGTATTTTTATGATTGGTAATGAGTTGGGCCCCGAATTCAAGTCGTGTTTCACGAACCATAGGCGCAGTGAATACGGCGAGAATTTCACGGTTGATATGGTGAAAAAGATGTGCTATGAGGATGCGCGGCTTATCCCGTATCTTCTGAACAGCAAAGCGTTCATGAAATGGGTCAAGGATGTCAGGAAGTTCTCTGAGGGCAACAGCATTCTCGCCGATACGATTCTCGGCATGACCGACTGCTATGCAGAATATCTGACTCGCAAAATCGGGAAAACCTGCGCCACAAAGCGTATGCAGCAGTATACCCGGACACTGAATTCCTGTCTGAAAAACTCCTTTGTCCCGTTTGTGCCGAAAGTTGCCTTCAAGCCGTTCGCGGCAAAAGCAGTTGCATCGACATTCGATATCTCGTCATTCATTGTGGATGTAGATGCCGAGAAAAATTCTGCAAAAAAATCTCCGGATACTCTGAAAAACCCGCTTCTCACCGCATAAAGGGACTTGCCCGTTTGTGCGAACCCCGTACAATAGAGATTGTACGATTGATACCAGACACTCATTACCATTCATAAACCCGAAACCGGGCAGATTCTCGAAAGAGAGTCTGCCTTTTATTTTTGCGTGAAGGAGCGTAAACAATGTTCAGTGAAAGTCAGAAATTCTATCTTAAACGGTTGGCAGCATTGCATGATTTCAAAAACGGACGGAAAGCGGTGTATCTGCAGCAGAAAAGGGAAAAAACATGGGCGGCATATGATTTGCCAAACACAAGAGCGGTGGATGCGTCAGCGGGATTGCTGATGTATCACGGAAAACAGTACAAGGACCTCGAAGGTATCGTAGCGGATGTTCTTGACATCCATCAGGACGCGGGTGCTGTCATGTTCATCAACAACAGCAGAATCGCCAGTGGGTTGCCTGCGTTCGTCACCTTGGATAATGCCGAGGCCATGGGAAGCATTCCCGGGGACAAGGAGCACCGTCAGATTGTGAATGTCCGGGATTACCTGACGGTATATGGCATCGACTACGATGATGTGGATGTCATGCAGCCGGAACGGGCCTGGATGACGACGGAAGTTTCCCTCGAAGTACCCGACACGGCTTACGCAGACACCAGAACGGTTTGCGTTCCGGTAGAAGAAGACAGCGAGATGGGCGCATACTATGAGGCGCTCTTGGAGGCAGGTAGGAACCTGCTCATGGAAGACCACAGGAAAATCAAGTGGGGAGATATGAGCACGGCACCGGATGTCAAAACGCTGTTTCGTATCTGGGATGAGAAGCCGAACCTGGATATGACAGTTGGATTCATGGAACTTTCAGTTCCGGAAGAAGTCATGGGTAAAGGCAAAGCAGGGGATTATATGATGTCAGTCCGTGCGTCCGGCAGCAGAAATCCTTTCGGCACGATGGAGTATAAGGCAACGGTATCGCTGTTCCGGGACTGTTTCAGAATTGGGACTTTCGACTATCCTTTCATCGACGACAATCTCAAATCACTGACCGGCGATGCGGATGTATCGGAAAACTGGGCACGGCTATTTGACTATGTCCGGTTCGCAAAACCTGTCGATGCTGCAAAAAATCAGCAAACCGGGCGTGTAATCGCTTGACGAGGTATGCGAACGGCATACAATTAGAATTGTACGATAGATACCATTCACGAAAGGCATTCTATGCTCGTACAATTCACAATTTCGCTTTAAGGCGGACTTCCCATAACAGGGGAGCCCGCCTTTTTGAATTTCAAATAGAAAAGGAGCAATTACTATGACAACGAAAGAAAAGTTTATCGAGATGGCGAAGAACATCACCCGTCCCGGCATCGATGAGATGATGGCATGGCTGGAAACAACGGATTTCTATGACGCGCCTGCCAGCACCAGATTCCACGGTTCTCAGGCTGGAGGCTTGTGCGCACACTCTATTACCGTTGCAAAGCGGCTGGTGGAGTTGGCAAACCTCTATGTGCCCGGCAAGTATACGATGGATGCGCTCATGACGGTCGCACTGTTCCATGATGTGTGCAAGATTGCTACCTATCAGGTAGAGATGCGCAACAGAAAGAACAGCGCCGGGATGTGGGAGCAGGTTCCGTTCTATCAGTTTGCACCGAAGGAGAGCGTGGGCGGCGACAATCACGGTTCTCTTTCCTGCCAGCGTATCATGGAACATGGTATCCGCCTCACGCAGGAGGAGTACGGCGCTGTGAACAACCACATGGGCGTCACGAATTCTGCTAATTCTAGCGGTGTCTGGCAGTGCTATGAGATGTATACGCTGTCCTGGCTTCTGCACGTGGCGGATGAGGCGGCAACTGTCATCGACAAAATCTGATACCAGTCAAAAGCCATCCCTGAATCATTGGGGATGGCTTTGATTATACGAGGAGTAAATGTTATGAATCATCTTGTTTATTTTGAACAGATAGCTGGCAGCGCCAGAAAGTTTTATCTCATGACCGAAGATGATGGCGGCAGTACCTTTACTGCAAATTATGGCAGAATCGGCACTGCGGGCAGCGTCAAGACCTATCCGATGAGTAAATGGCAGCATGTATACAACACGCGAATCCAGCACGGATACACGGATAAGACCCGGGATTATCTCGCGGGGCGAACATCCATGTCGCCAAAAACCAAGTCTGTAGATGGCATAAAATACAACATTACGGGTATGTGCAAAACCGTAAAACGACACCGCGTATACCGTATTGTAGCCACGAAGAGTTTTGAGACAGTTGACGGACGATTTGTTGAGAAGGGTGAGCCCGGAGGCTGGATTGAAAGCGCATTGAATCTCTCTCAGGACGGACGGTGCTGGATAGATGACGATGCCGTGGTTCTTGGAGACGGTAGCGTTCTGGACAACGCTCTCGTTGCCGATGAAGTGATGTGTGAAGGCATTTTGCAGGATAACGCGATTGCTCGCGGAAAGGCTTGCATCGAGTTTGGCGCAATCTGTCGTGATAATACGCTTGTCTGTGACAATGCGCTTATTAAGGAAGGTGCAATCGTTATGGATAACGCTACGGTTGCAGAGGATGCGATTGTCTGTAAAAATGCTGTTATCGGTGATGATGCCTATTACACATCGAGATTTACAAAGTTGTGATGACGGAGAATAAATCATGAAGAAAAAGAAGAAGCAGATGATTGTTGTGAATGTCAGTGAGGTAAAAACCCGCTCTGGCTGGAACGGCGTCAAACCCTACACACGTGTACAGACCCCGAAAACGGTATATAGCCGCAAGGGACGCAGAAAGGAAGAAAACGCATGAGTGCTTATGATAACAAGTATTGGAGTCACCGAATTGCGCAGTTGGCTGAAAAGGTTCCGGAAACGGATGACCTCTCATTTTTTGCCTCTGAGGCGTACCGCGATTTTACGGAACAGGGTGTTAAGGACCTGATTTGCGGGACCTGCACCTATCTTCGTACGCTCGGATACGACATAACCAAGGAGCAGGAGGAAGAACGCATCAATGATATGGTCGTCATGATGAGTACGGACGAGAATATGACCGCCTGTACGAACGGGGATTCTATGATTATCGGCGTAAACAGTTCGCTGGTAAAGTATTTCCCGAACCGTGAACTGCGTCATTATGCGATTCAGGGACTCCGCGTTCATGAGACCGCACATGTCCTGTTCACGGATTTCAAGACCATTGATATGTGGCAGGGTGCTCTCAGCAACGGTAACTGGTGGCCTGTAGTACCCGACCATGCGCAGGACCCGGACGGCGCGGAACTGACACAGGTTCTGAGCAAGAAAGAGTTCAGCAAATCCTTCGCTGCTATCGCTGGTCGGCTTCAAAACGCCATTGAGGATGGATTCATCGAGCGGGAAATCAAGGAAATGTACAAGGGTCTTGCGACTACGGAACTTTGCACCACCAACGATGCACAGCTCTCTATGGCAAGCACTTTCGGAGAATTCCTGAAAGCCGGGCGCAGTGCCTATTCCGCAATGTTCCAGCAGGTTTTGATGTATGCAAAGTACGACATCACAATGGTCGATGATATGCCGGAACAGTATTCCGACATTTTCGATGCGTGCATGGAAGTCGTTGACGATGTGAAGTGCGAGCGCGATGTTAAGAAACGCCTTTGCGGTGTCAATGAACTTTGCTGCATCCTGTATCCGCTGTTCAAGGAAATGCTGACAAAAAATTCTGAAAAACAGAACCAGCAGTCGTCTGGCTCCGGTAACGGTAAGCCCGGCAACAGCGGTTTCGGTTTGCCCCAGAACTCTCATGGACAGCAGAACGGCTCTAATGGGCAGAGTGACCCCAACCAGAACGGTAACGGCTCTCAGAACGGCTCTGGCAACGCTCAGAACAATTCCAGTAACGGGAATGGAAACGGTAACAGTGTCGGTTCTATGACCGCAGAGCAGCTCTCTGAGGCGCTGAAAGAAGCCGCCAAGCAGATTGAGCAGGCAGCAAAGAATGTTGGCGTAAACAACCTGCCTGACCGGCACAGCAATAGCATCACGAATCAGGCAGGCAAGAACGCAGAAGCCAAGAAGCGCGAAAGCGGTAAGCAGGGCTCCGGTAACAATGCGAACGGGAACGGAAACGGAAACAGCAACAGTAACAGCATTGCCAATGCCCCCGGCGCAAATTCCGGCAAATCTGACCTGTCTGCTGCAAAATGCGATATCAAAGCTATCGAGAAGGCACGGAAAAAGGAAATCGCAACGGCTCAGGCAAACAATGAAGCCAACAATCAGCTGGCTCAGGAAGGCGCAAAAATCGGCAGCGAGATTGGCACGAAGATTAGTGTCCGTCGTGCAGCGGAAGTACCTCAGTCGAACATCGATACCTATAATCGGTTATCGGCAGGGCTTCTCTCGGTCACGAAAAACCTCGAACGCCGTCTGAAAACGACGATTCGTGATGAGGAAAATGACGATGCTGTCGCCGGGTTGCCGATGGGAAGTCGGGTTGAAGCGCGTCTTGCCTATCATCAGGATGGCAAGATTTTCAGCCGCAAGAATTTTCCTCGCGATAACCCGCGTCTGGCTGTCGGATACCTCTGCGATGAGTCCGGCTCGATGTCCGATAAAGCGATTGCCGCTTCGGTTCGCACTGCTATCATCTTGCAGGATTTGTGTGAGCGGATGGAACTGCCCTGTTATATCTGCGGGTTCACTACCGGTGGATATTCGGGGAGTGTTGATATCATTACCTATGTTGACAAGAATGTGGACGGTAAGGACAAGTATCGCACGACCGGCATGGCTAGTCGCGGCGGTACTCCTACGGTCCCGGCTATGAAGTACATGGGTAAGAAGCTTATGAAGGATTCCACCGAGAAGAAGATTCTGATTGTCAGCACTGACGGCTGCTCTGGACGAGGTTACGGCGAAACGGTCCGTGATGTCATCAAGAAATTGCAGCATGATGGTGTTATGGTTATCGGAGCCGGTATCGGTGATTCGAAGCCCAGAATCCAAGAGGAATTTGGCAGCAACTTCCTTGATATCAGCAATTTGGACGCGATGCCCAAAATCCTTTGCAACATCGTGAAGAAGAATCTCGTATAAGTCCTTTGTACCGTCTGTCTTTTGGCAGGCGGTACTTTTTGTTTTCGTATTTGCGTATTCTTGCGAATTGCATAGAATGATACTTGTACGATAGATACCATGAGTTCAGCGCTATTCGCGCTCGTATCATTTACAATCTGCAAACAGGCAGACTCATCTTCGGGTGGGTCTGCTTTTTTGTTGGAAAAGAAAAAGCAGTATGCAACACAATGCAAACCATGTTGCACTTTTGTGCGATACATGGTATAATTAAGGAGGTAAAACCAATGAAGTTAAACTTTAGCCCTAAAACCATCGAAACAGTCAAGTCGTATACATATATGACCGACCGTTTCATGACGATGGCATTCGACAAACCCGTGGCACAGCATATATTGTCTGTCATCATGGGTAAGAATCTCATCGTCAAATCTGTCAAGAGTCAACCCGTGGAAGATAATTTTTTTAGCAGGAGTTGTCGCTTCGATGTTTTAGCTGAGGACAGCAACGGCAAAATTTATAACATTGAGGTACAGAACTCCAACGAAGGCGCGGTTCCGCGAAGGGCACGATACAACTGCGAGAAGCTGGATGAGCTTGTCATTCGTAAAGGAATGGCATACAATGACTATCCAGAAACATACGTCATCTTTATCACGCAAAATGATGTACTCGGGGATGGCTTGCCGATTTATCACATTAGACGCCATATTGAGGAAAACGGCAAGTTGTTCGATGATGGTCAACAAATCATTTATGTGAATGGTGAAAATACCGACACAAGTACCGCACTCGGTCAGTTAATGGTTGACATGCAACAAAAAGATGCTGCCAAGATTTCCAATAAGATTTTGGCTGACAAAATGAACATTCTAAAGAAAGGGAGGACTTTCGAAACCATGTGCAGAGAGATTGAAAAACTCACGGCTGATGTTACAGCCGAAGTTACAGCTGAAGTTGCAGCAAAGGTTACCGCTGAGGAGCAAAAAAAGGCCATCAAAAAGCTGGCAAAGGTGTGTCGTGATTTCGGTCTGGGGCTTGATGCTATTTCTCAAAAACTCATGAGCGAATACGCTATCTCCGAAACCGAGGCAAAGGCATACGCAACAGAAGCTTGCAAAGACTAACCTGTAGCATTTAAGCCGTCCACTACCTAGTGGGCGGCTTTTCTTGTTTGCGGATTCTTTGGTTTTTTCACTTGCATATTCGTGCGAACGGCATAGAATTGGTATTGTACGATAGATAACATTCCATATCGAAAGGGCTCTTTGCCTTTCGTACATTCACAATTTCGCTTGAAGAGCGGACTTCCTATATCGTAGGAGGCCCGCTCTTTTTGCGTCTCAACACAAAAAAGGAGTAAGTATAATGACTGAAAACACAAAACAGGAGGCAGCTCTCCGCAACAAAACTCTGAGCGTTCTTGCCAACATCAATGCCGTGGAAGGTTTTGACCCGCATATGGTGACGGCGTGCTATCAGGATACGGAAGGCAATGGCCGGATGTATCTGCAGGCAGAGTTCTCGATGCTCTGGTTCCGCCTGAAATATCCCAACGGTCGCCTGGAACAGGTCCTGAGCCGTATGAACGACCAGATGGCAACGGTCGAGGGGCGTGTCTATGACAATGACGGCAATCTTCTGGCGAATGCCTTTGTGACCCGCTATCGTGGCGAGGAGCAGTTCGGTAAGGACTATGTTCAGAATGCTGGAACTGCCGCTATCCGCAAGGCGCTCGGTAACTGTGGGTTCGGAACCCCTGCTGATGCTGTTTACATCGAGGGTGTTACACCCTTGTTCAAGGCAGCAGAGGACGAAGATGTGCCGGTCGATGCCGGTGTTCAGACTCGTATCCCTATCCCGCCCGTCCCGAAAGAGTATCAGCAGAACGCAGAACCTGCACCTGCAGCACCTAAGCGCGGCAGAAAGCCCGCAGCAAAGCCTGCACCTGCACCGGTTCCCGTTCCTACCCCTGCACCTGTACCCGAACCCGTACCTGTGAAAGAGGAAGCGAAAGCAGCACCCGCACCTGCGCCCGTCGCAGCACCGGCCCCTGCAGCAACTCCTGCTCCGAACCCGATTCCTATTCCTCCGGCTCCGAAACCCGCTCCTGTGGGTGTTCCCAAGACCATGGAGGAGGCTGAGAATTTCCTGATTCCGTTTGGAGCATTCCACGGAATGACGATGAAGGATACGCTGGCAAAAGACGGCGGCGCTCGGGTTATCAACTACATCAAGGACAGCCCGCGCTTTGCCGGTCAGCCGATTCAGGTGGCTGCGCAGATGTTCGCGGGTCAGCATGCGGGTGAAAACGGACTGTAAACCTATACCCGAACAATCACATCATGAAAGGGGGAGTCCCTTGTGTCGTGGAATTTTTCCATGGAAACAGTTCTGGACCTTGTAGGTGCCAAGACTCGCGGAAAAGTTACACGCGCTGGGGAAATAGAAGTGCAGTGCCCGCACGGCGTTTGCGGACATAAGAAACAACCTATTTACTTCAGCGTGAACCTAGCCAAAGGACAGTATAACTGTTTTCATTGCTGCAGCGGTTGCCCATACAGCGGCGGCATGATTGACCTCTATTGCATGTTTACGGGTCTTGACCCGAACAACAAGAAGGAGGTCAAGAAGGCTTTTGCTCAGGCTTTGGATGGAACAGTTGTCAAGGTACGCGAGACGACCGTTACGAAACGGGAACTCGCACCCGTTCTGGAAGCTAAACCGGATGAGGAACTCGATAAGGTATACAGAGCCGTTCTGAACGAACTGACCCTTAAACCTGAACACAGAGAAAACCTCAAAAAGCGAGGCTTGTCGGACGAGATGATTGACAAGTGTTTATATCGTTCTATGCCGGAGCGATGGTCGAGCGTTTTCGCTGCTCTCAAGAAGAAAGGCATCTCCTTTAAGGGTGTGCCGGGATTCTATGAGAAGAACGGGAAAGCATTTGCCGCCTGTTCTAAGCCCGGATTCTTCATTCCGTATTTCAATTCCCGTAATGAAATCGTTGGGATGCAGATACGGTTTGATAAAGGAGATAAGAGGTATCTCTGGTTCTCCTCGTCAGGCTACGATAACGGGTGCAGTGCAAGGAACATTGCTAGTTACGGGATTCCTTCGGTAATGCCGAAATGCGATGGAACCAAAACGGTCTATATAACGGAAGGCGCGTTAAAGGCGCATATCGCCTGCGTTTTGAGTGGTAATCATAACCCTTACATCGCATTGGCTGGTGTGAATTGCTTCAATCAGTGGGAAGAGACCTGCGTGTATCTGAAAAGCGTAGGCGTCACTCATGTGATTGATGCTTTTGATTCCGACAGGGAAAGTAACGAGCATGTTCGTAATGCACTGAAAAAGCTGTATGCGATTGCTGCTCGATACGGAATTTCCATGACACGCTTCAACTGGGGAACGACATATAAGGGTGTGGATGACTATTACCTTGCGGTATCGCGAGGTGATGTCTTCCTACCCTTTGTTCCCAAGAAAAAGCCGGATGAGGAAGCACCGAAACCCGTTACTAAATTTGTTCCATTTATTCCAAAAACTGCATAAAAGGAGAAAGCTATGGCTATCAACAACAATACCAATAACAAAATCGAGGAAGATAACATTATCTTTGCGGTACAGGGAGCCAAAAGTTTCCTGAAATGCAAGATGGACTGGGTCGGTATCGGTAAACTTCATGTCTCGTTTGTCTCGCACACGGGTCTTGAAAACGGCTGCAAGCAGCTGGGTCATATCGAAGCGGCACTGCCGTTCGATGGTGAAGACGGAGCACTTGCACTGGGTAAGATGATTCTCAGAGGCGACCTTGACAAGGGTCGCGCCCGCTCCATCAAGAAGGCAAAGGAAACGGGAGCCAAGTACCCGGAACCGGTATTCACCTATAACGGAGGCAGCGAAGCGAAAGCAGACCGCCCCGTTATGTGGCGTCAGGTCTCGATTGCGCCCGGCGCGAAGAGCGATTTCGTGTTTCAGGTGACGGAAGCCGAGGGCGAGAAGAATATTCGCGGCGGTTACCAGAAAAAGGTTGGCGCGGAGGTCAAGCGCATCTCGGTGGGTGTCAGCAGCAGGAAACTGCTGGAATACGCCTCGAAAATCGAAGCATATTACCAGGATTACCTTGCAAACCCTGAACGGTATGCGGGGTATTGGGAGAAGAATGCACAGGTTCCTGCTCCGGCAGCTACTTCTGCGCTTCCGACTCAGGTTCCTGTTGCTGTGACTGCACCTGCTCCAGCTCCTGCTCCTGCGGCTGTCGTGTATCCTGATTTCGGGTATACGGTGTATGATTCCGTAGGTTGCGGTATGGAGATGACCTATCTGCCCGAGAAAGCCCTTGAAGCATTGCAACGCAAAATCAAGGAGATGAAGACGAGCGGCTGGTCGCGCCGTGACAACACGGACTACGACAAAGCAAAGAACAATATCCTGGCAGGGTCCAGAGGGTTTTTCGTCGTGAATCTGTATAATGGTGATGAATTCATGCAGATTTATGTCAACACCTGCCCGACCATCCAGTAATCTCAATAGTAGGCGGCATCCGTTTGGGTGCTGCCTTTTTTCATGCCGACATTGCGTAAATGTGCGAATGGCATAGAATCAAATTTGAAGACATTTGTAAAGGGGGCGATAGTATGTCTTCCGTCAATGATGCTGTCAACAGCATTACTAATCTGTTCGAATCCGGCGATATCCGGCTCGTAGTCGATATCGCGCTGATTGCTATGGTGGTCTGGTTTGTGATTCGCGGTGTAAATCGATTGTTTGAGACGCTGGTTCTTGGTGGTATCACGGTATATGCCGTGTATCATATCCTGCAATATCTCGGTATTGAGGTGGATTACCAGAACCTGTTGTCACAGCTGTCGTATTACCTGCAGCAACTGATAATCTATGTCAACAACTGTTTACCGAGGTGAAACTGATTTGGAAAACAATAACAATGTGCAAAAGCACACCGGAAAAGTAAAGAAATTCTTGCAGGAATGGGCGTTCCCGCTCGTCTGCTTTGTTGCTGTATGGATTCTTGTAAAGGTCGTGTTCCCGACCGCCATCATCCCTACGGCATCAATGTATCCAACTCTGCCCTCACCGTGTTTCTCGTTCAGTACGAGAGCAGCATATTGGGAGAATGACCCTGAACGCGGTGATATCGTTCTTTTCAAGCGGGATATACCGGATTCAAAGGTCTACGCCAAACGCATCGTAGGTTTGCCGGGCGATACCATAGAAATCAAACACGGCGTTACTTATATCAACGGGGAAGCGCTCGAGGAGAAGTATCTGAGAGAGACTCCGGATGATGAGGATTTCGGACCCTTTAATGTTCCGGAAGACTCCTATTTCATGATGGGCGATAACAGAAACAACTCCTACGATTCGAGGTACTGGGACGAGCATTTCGTGCCGAGGAAAAGCATCATATCGAAGGTAAATTTCAGTGTCCCGTTAGCGCCGCACAAGGATGAAAATGACATCGAACAGCAGAAAGGATAATAAATAATATGGCTACGAAAAATAGCAAGAACAAGGCAGGGAAGAACAACATTCTGAAAAATCCCGTCGTCATCGTTTTAGCGTTTATCGCTATGACGGTGCTTATCCTCGCGTCGAGTTTTTGCACCGCGCAGAAGAATAAGGTAGATATCACGCAAATCGTTCTGAACGGAAACATTCAGCTGGCGGTCGGTGAGAATCAGGCGGTGGGATTTAATGTGGCGACACCGAAAGTTCTGGACAATGACCTTGTCGTCAATGCCGTCAACAAGCTGGATTTGGTCTGGACGGTTGAGGATGAGAAGGTTGCAACCTACGATGAGGATGCCGGTACGATTTGTGGCGTGTCTGAGGGCACGACTTCTCTTTCGGTATCGACGAAGGACGGGAAACTTTCAGATACCTGCCTTGTGACCGTGACGCCAAAAGCAGATGCTACACCGGAAACCTCAGAAAAATAAAAAGAGACTTGCACAAATGTGCGAGTTGCATAGAATGAAAGATGTACGATAGATAATATTCACACGGAAAGAAAAATATCTTTCGTACAACAATTCATAGTTTCGCTTTAAGGGCGGACTTCCTAATCACAGGAAGTCCGCCCTTTTTGCGTTTCAACACACAAAAAGGAGAGTAAATACCATGACTACCAACACAATGACCGCTACCAACACCACCGTTTCTTCCACCGCCACCGTTAACCCTGCTGTGCAGAACCCAGATTTCTTTATCAACGATGCGTCTGAGAAAGCCTTCAAGGAGGGCGAGTATCAGGAACTCGTTGATTTCTGCAAATGGGATGCAAGCAAAACGGAGTGGCTCGATGAAGGGATTCGGGACATCCTGTTCGAGGCGAGTTACGATGAGCCGCTTTGCGCCCCGGAATACGCCAAGAAGCTGAAAGTCAGTGAGGAGGCGATTCTGGATACCCAGCAGCATGCGGGTCTGAACCTCACGACCTCTATCGGTAAGAAGCCGGTAGGAGAGAGCGCTACCCGGAACATCTGCTCACGAGCCATGATTGGCATGAACTGCTATGAGTTGCTGCGTAAGAACAATCGTGGCAGCTTGAAGGAGGTTTTAAACCTCATCCTCGCAGAACGCAAAGGTACTACGCGTATCAAGTTCAGCCACGAAAAGATTCGTGCCGTGCATTCCGGGCGGTATGCCGCTATCAGCAACGAGGAACTGCTCGAAATCATGGACGAGTATATGACGCAGAACTGGCCGAACCACGAGTTCATCAGCGCCTATGTATCCCATGAACTGATGCAGGTCGTCATTGACCTGAGTGCTTACAAGCAGCAGTTTTTCCGGAAACTGCCGCCGGAACTCTGCCGTGGTTATGCACCTGCGGTCGTGATGATTAGTTCGGATGTTGCGGAAAGCGCCGTCCGGCTGATTCCTGCCTTCAATATGGGCGGCGTGATTGCACCCATGGCGAAGGAGGTCGCCATCCCGCATATCGGTGATAACATCGAGGACCGTGTCCGCAACGCATTCACTGCGCTGCTGGCGTATTTCGACGATGCCGCTACTGACATCTCGAAGCTGAGCACGATTCCGATTAACTACGGAAAGGCAACTCTTGTTCGTGTCCTGACAAAGTACGGGATGCCGAAGGAGGAGTCCCGCGAAGCACTGGCCGCATACGATATGTGGCATGCCAGTGGCAATGTGACGGCAATGGATATCTACCTGTCGGTCTGTGAAGCGTATGCTGCGGTTGTCCGCAATCATGCACAGGACGCCAAGAAGATTTTCACCGCTGCGGATTGCGTTGCGCGTTGCGCTCGGACGCTCTGGAGCACCATGGATATGCCCGGCAAGGAGGATATGTGATGATTAAGCCTCGAAACCTGTTCAGGCTTTTAGTCGCAGCAATTCTTCTGTACGGTCTGACCCGCTGACTACATCAACAATGAAAGGAGTTTGCTCACCATGGCAAGCTATGACGGCACAAACAAATCGAGCGCCGGTTGCGCTCAGCATCTTCCGTATTGGGAAATCAAGACGGAACACACAAAAAACCTCTACAATGAGGCGATGGCAATGGCGTCCCCGGAAGCAGTTGCTTTCTGTGACCCGGACAACTATCAGGGTCCTGATATCGAGGTCGATGCCAGTACCTTGACGGAAGACCAGTGGCAGGCACGCCGCGCTGACCATCTTGGCGGCTCGGATATTTCCGCTATCTTCGGCGAGAATCATTTCAAGACGAACCTTGATTTGTATTACTCCAAGACCGGCAAGGTTCCTGCTGTACAGGAGGAGGAAAGTTCTGCATCCCGCCTGAACAAGCTGTGGGGGCATATCTCTGAGGAATATGTCGATGCGTGGCTTTCTGAAAAGTATCCGTACAACGATATCATCACCGACACGAACATCTATGCGATGCCCGGCAGACCCTACATCACCGCGAACATCGACCGTATGATGCGCAAGCCGGACGGGTCCTATTGCCTTGTGGAAATCAAGACAACGAGCCCGTTCAACAAAGCGGCATGGGAGAACGGGAACATCCCGATTCCCTACATCTATCAGGTCCGTACCTACATGGCGATTCTCGGTGTCTGGGAATGCGTTGTGGTTTGCATGTTTGACCGTGACACGCTTATTGCGAACACGATTAAACGCGACCTCGATGAGGAAATGCGTATCATTCAGGGCTGTGAAGATTTCTGGATGGGCAATGTGCTTCCGCATTTTCCTCCCGTACCGCTCGGTGAACCTGAGGCTGCGCTCGATACGATTCACAAGTATGCGGGAGATGCCGACAAGAAGGCTCCCTCGAAGGTGCTGGATAAGTCTTTCGCCGATATCTGTTCCAAGTACAGTAAGGTACGTGCTGAGCGTGATGCTGCAAGGACGACCTTTGAAGCGCTCGACAAACAGTGCAAGGATATGGTTGTCCCGATTGCTGCAGCGATGGGTACGAGTATTTTGGCAGAAACGACCGGTCTGGACGGAACGCGGTGGCTGCTGAAATATGCGCCGCGTATGAGCCGTGCCGGAGTCGATATGAAGAAGCTGGAAGCACTTTACCCGAAAGCGTACAATGACTGCTTCATTCCGCAGAAGGAATCAAGCCGAATTTTCACTCTGAAAGCAGCGAATAAATAATTTCAAAAATCCTCAGTAAAGGTGTTGACGCGATATGCGAACCGCCTATAATGGGAATTAGTTAATAGATAGCATTTCACCTACGAGTTACGACTTGCGGTTTTGTAAGTTGTCCTCCGGAACCAATCCGGTCGTTCGTAGTTCTTCCATTATTTACAAGCTGCTTCAAGCGGACTTCCTGAGAAATCAGGGAGCCCGCTTTTTTGTTGCAGAATTTCCAGCACCAATGTCCGTTGTGTGCTGTTTATATATAATCCTCGCATGTACGATGGCCGGTAAGAGTCTTTCATTTTACCGCCGATGAATCTCAAATCTCTTAGAAAGGAGAACTATCGTGAGTAACATATCCACCTGCGAAGCAGTCGAACTGGTTCGCAACGCAATCGACCCCTATTCTATGATGGGCATTTCTGCGGATGACATGGTATACGCCAGTGTGAAACGGCATATGCTGAGTCTTTTCGAGAAGCCCGAAGGTGAATGCCTGCATAGGATTTCTTTTGCAGAGTTTGCCGACAAGGTCACAAAGACTACCCGCATCCAGGGTGAGTGGGTAGACGAAATTCCGGTATTTGAGCCTGGCGATGACTATGGACAGTATACTTGGAACAAGTGTGAGAGAATCTGAACCCCAATCATAGTACGAGCATTCGTCCCGGCACTGAGCATAACCGCTATGCTCTTTCAATTATTTCAGTTGGTCTTGGAATCCGTCCTTGACCACCTTGTTCTGCACCATTAGGAGGTTGCATCATGAATAAGACTATCAATACCAATGCCAAGTCCGTTAAGTCCGCCAAGACCGTCAACTTCGTCAACATAGCCATCACGGCCGCTGCTATTCTCACAGCTGTCGTTCTCGTGGCTCTGATGTTTACGGGCTGCTTCTTCCTGCTCACGAAGCTGATTATCCCGGCAGTGAAGACCATCCTGTTCGCCACCATCAACATCCTGCTTTCCTTCGTTATCCCCGTCTATCTGCTGACCCGCACTCGTAAGTTCAAGAAGGCTTACGATGCACACGTCAAGAAGTCTTCTGACTTCGAAAAGAAAGACGAAGACAAGAAGCAGTAATTCCCACCCAGGTAACTCCTTTTAATACCACGTTATCTTCCATTTCAAACTCCTATCCCATATATGCTCGTCCCTTAAGCAAGGACGGGCTTTTTCTTTTGGCTATCCAACTTTTTCCGGGGGTTTTAGTCTGAACGCCTGTTTTTGAATGGCGTGGCATTTTGTATAGGCTTCAACTTTTTCCGGGAGTTCTGGATTTTTCAGTGCTCGCAAAATGATTGTGGCAAACGACCTAAGCTTCAACTTTTTCCGGGGGTTTTATTTTAATTGACTCGACAGCAGTTACTCCAGAACGGAGCGGCTGCTGTTTTTTGTGTTCGCCTACTTGCCGGGATGTGCGAGCTGGGTACAATAGGAATTGTACAACGGATACCATGCAAGACTATGATTCACAAGCTGGCTGACAATTTCGCCGTAGCATTCTTGTTGTCTGCTGCAAAGTTGGTATACTGATATTGTACGAAAAATAAAATACTGCATTGCAGTCGTCATTGTTCTGAACATCAAAACGATGGCGGCTGTTTTTGCAGCACGAAATTTTAGAAAGAAAGGATTGATTCTAATGACATTACGTCACAGGTCCGGTTGAAGAAATGTACGAGAAATGGTATAATACAAACAAGGTTTGAAACCTATTCAGAGGAGAAGTTTACATTGATAAAAAGAAAGTTGGAATTGCAATCGGCTATGCTGCGGTTATTGTGGTCATTGCAATTTGCGCCGTTATGTTCGGCGGAAAGAAAGGCGATGCTGCCGAACCTGCCGCCACAGTAGAAACCGCTGCTGCAGAACCAACCAGCACACCGGAAGTGACCGCCACCCCTGCGCCGACAGAAGCGCCCACCGCAACGCCCGAACCCACGGCAGAGCCTACGGCTACACCGGAGCCGACGGCTGCCCCCACGCCCGTTGTGACCGCCGCACCGCAGCCTGTTGTTACCGCTGCACCCCAGCCCGCACAGCAGGAGCCGAGCAGCGACGATGGTGGAGAAGTATCAATAGAGGATATGTATAATGATGATAGTTGGACAGGATATGGTGAGGATTCCGTTGACTGGGGCGATACTGTCCTTGAGTAACCCCACCGAGAAATAAGGAGAAAAGACGATGAATACAAAGAAGCCCCTTGCCGTGCTGCTCTGTGCTGCACTGGCGCTGACGCTTGCCTGACACGCGAGGCGTGACAGGCAAAAATATATAGCCCGAAAACCATGATGAACAGGAGGTACCCAGATGAGTGAAATCACGTTGAACAGCCTTCCCAAGAC